>Ga0302155_10000060_pt1 | contig 90838 bp, 89 predicted proteins | sample I_Bog_N3_1_FD_193508 | JGI IMG/M metagenome (GOLD analysis project Ga0302155, IMG submission 193508) | Peat permafrost microbial communities from Stordalen Mire near Abisko, Sweden - I_Bog_N3_1 | ecosystem: Environmental > Terrestrial > Soil > Wetlands > Peat | place: Sweden: Abisko, Stordalen... | reverse complement strand
TTGCGATACGGCTCAAAACTACCTTCTGCGAATGTCCTTTGTTTCATTGCCTTCATCCAGATCTGGTTTGTATGCCTTCTTTAACGCAGTAAGACTCTCATGCGTTTACTTATGCAGAGTTTCCTTAGTTCACTCATTGTGAACTTCATGCCCGCAGCAGCCTTAGCCACTTCAATATTGGCAACTTGACTAGCTACCTCCAAGCCTCCCTCAATGGTGGTCTTCGATAAATTGACAACAGCCGCCATACGTCCCAATTGCATGGCATAGACTCTCTGGCTGTCTATATCTGTCTTGAGACCCAATCGCTTCGAAACCGTTTCGAACATCTTAGATGTAGATGTCGATAGCTCTTTTATCATTTGCGACACCGATTTTTTTAGCATCTCCGGCACCAATCTACCCATCGTTTTCTCAAGTGCTTTTGACAACGCGCTCATCAATTTACTAAAGAGGTTCGCAGCAACACTGGCGATTGCACCAACAGCACCAGTAATAGTCAGCAGAACGACAGCAGCAGCAATGACAACCGAGACAACAATCATGGCGGTCATCTTGGCAGTCTGTGCATCCATTCCAACGCCCTCCAGCATGGCCGATACCTTGTCCATCACAAATTGTAAAATGGGTTGTAACACGCTCATAATCGGCTTCATGGCTTCAGCAATGAATGAATTACCAGTTACAGAATGATAGACTTGATCCCCCAACATGAGAGCCAGACCGATACCTGCCAATGCCAGACTGGCACCGCCGGTAAAAACTGCTCCGATGACCGCAACGGCAGTGAGCACCGCTCCTAGAATTTTTCCAATCCACCCCATGGTTTTATTCAGCGCCTCCACCTTGCTCAACTCTTCGTCGGCTTTCTTGGCGTCCGCGATAAGCTTCTTAATACGAATTTCTTCCTGCAACGTTAATATCGCGCGCTGCGTTTCAGCACGCGCTTCGCCAGTCACCATCATCAGTTCGCCGAGTTGCGTCATCAATGCCAGTATGCGGGCAATATTGCTGGCATCTTTTTTCACAACCTCTCGCGGTAACTCAACCTCGGCATTTATCGCGCTCGCTAGTAAGGCATTAACAACCTGCTGCAGATTATCCAGCTCAATCTGCAGCATCTGCACCTGCGCCAGCACGCGAGATTGATCAGCGCACACCGTTGACAACGTGTCATTGAGCCTATTGTGAGCTCGCATCTCGATCTCACATTCAGGACTATTCGGATCCAAAGCAGCTATCGTCGCGTTAGCTTCCGTCAATTGCAGTTTCAACACCTGTTTTTTTTCGTTAAGAGAAACCAATTGATCTTTCAGCGCACTGAGCGCTCCAAGTCCATCAGCAACTGCAGCTTGTGCACTCTCGTACTCGCTAGCCAAGCGACTATTCATGGCATTACGCACGGCATCACGTGTGACAGCCGACTGCGCATTGAAAGCCAGCGTGGCCATACCACCTTGCTCAAGGGTAAATATCATTGACGCTAGCAGTTGTTGTATATCAAGATTTCTCGACTGCGTATTTTCAGAAAAAACACTTTTCCCGAGCGCTTGTTTTGGCGGAACTAATTGGGGCCGTAGCAGATGATCGGACGTATTCGGTGAAACGGGAACTTGGAAATCGATCGATGTGTTCACAATCAAATTGATCAATGCCGCCGCAGCGCTTTTTGCCCCTTCAATAACAACCGTCGGCGCGACAGTCAATTGCTCTCCACATTTGACCACTGACTGATCTAACAAAAAGCCAACTCGCGATTCGGCTCCCCATATATCTACCGTACTCATTTATCATCCTCCTACCGTAAAGTCGATGGTCAGCTCGAAGTACGACCTTGTTTTATTGCGGCCAAATAGGCTTTCGCAGCTGCCTTTAATGCATCGTCGGTAGCACATTCGACAACCACCTTAAAGCACTGACTTGCTTTTCCAGACTTTCCCATTGCCAATTGGCACTGTCCCGCATACAACATCGGCCTATAGTCCGCATCGCCTTGCGCAAACGCTACTGCATAGAGATCCGCAGCTTTTTGATACATTTCCTTGAGCTGATATACGGCGGCCAGCCCCATCAAAAAATCGACACTATAAAAATCATAGATACATAAAAATTTAAAAAATTTCTCCGCCTCGTCTAGACGTCCCTGATTGTAAAATTGATAAGCCAAGCCATACAATCCCTCCATTTGCTCATCCGAAATTCCGTGTATTTCTTTGAGCGTGACGCCTTGGTTAACAGCGTCAAGAATGACTTCCAGATTTTTCTCTTCAACTTCATCATATTGATGACCCATCCCGCCCCCCCTTTCCTGTCATCAACCGATGACGAAGTATCAAATATCGATGGTGAAAATGCGTTAAAAAAACGTGCACACATGCGTGTTTTACTCAGAGTTCAACGCGACGATGCGCTTGATCATGAACTTGTGTGTCGCCACTTTCCTGCATTGCTACGTCCTGTTCCACGCAGGAAAAATCTCCATCGTCGGAACCAGCCAATTCGACCTCCTGTAACCAGAGCAATATTCGAACAACCGCATCAATTTCATCCATACTTACCATGGCGTAACGCTTATGCGTTTGATACAGGCGACGTGCCAACGCAATATCGACCACGACAGGAACCCCAATTTTCTCTGCATAGCGGCGTACGGCAAGAGCACGTTGATTGCGTTCACGCATCGAGATGAAGGGAATCGGAGAGAATTCGGGCTTAAAGTAGATTGCGATTGCGACATGGGTTGGATTGGCTATCACCACGCGGGAATTTTCGATGTCGTGTTTTTCTTGTTCCGTCAGAAACTCTAAGCGTATTTTTTTGAGCTGATTTTTTATTAATGGATCGCCTTCAAGATCCTTGTATTCTCTCTTAACCTCTTGCTTATCCATTTTCAATTCTTTGAGATATAAGAAAAATTCAATCAGTGCATCCAATACCAGTACCGTCATGATGCAACCCAGACAGGTAAGTACAAGATGAATCAACAACTTACCCCATACTCCGATAATCTGAGAAATCGAGCCATGTACCTGTGAAAAAACAAGCTCACGATGCCATCCCCACAGCAATATGATCGCAGCGCCAAAACACAATAAATACAGCATGGTTTTGATTAGGTCTTTAAACGTGCGCACGCTGAATATTTTCTTAAATCCTTTGATTGGATTAATGGCATCAAAATTCAATCTTAAGGCTTCGGGGGAAATAGTGAATCCACTTTGCAAAAGCGAGGGCAGCGCGCTGGCGAGGATGCACACCAAGATGATAGATGCCACAATTTTCAAACCAACCCAAAGCACATCAGCAACATAGCGATTCAAATCGAGCGCAAAGCCGCTACGCATAGCGTTAACGAAGACCACACCAATTTCCGCCAACGACCCTTGCCAGACGACAAACAAGACGCCGCACATGCTCAGACATGCCACTACCAGATCACGCGCCTTGAATGATTGTCCGCGTTTGGCGGCATCACGACGTTTTTTTGGTGTCGCTTTTTCACTCTTGCTTCCAGCCATGTCTAAGACCTTTCCATCCATTGATGAAACTGCCGCGCCATGCGAGAAAAATTGATGATTTCATCTGGAAATATTGGTCCGAAATAAACCAACAAAACGATCATCGCCACCAGACTTTTTATCGTCAATGAAATAGAGAATGCATTAAGTTGAGGTGTAAAACGCGACAACAATCCCAGTGTAAATTCTGACAAGAGCATCACGGTGATGACCGGGCTGGAGAGCACAATCATTTTGGTCGCCATATTGTTCAATATCGACAATACTGGTGCACCAGAAAAAGCACATCCCTGCAAGGGATCACACAACCGGTAACTGTCTTTGACTATCTCTACAAATCGCATCAGTCCGCCGCTTTCAAGAAATACTGCTGCGGAAAAGAAATTGAAGAAAGTCGACAGCTCAGAGGTGTCGACTCCATTAGCGGGATCGATTGTGCTACTTAAAGTTGCGCCACGCTGATTATCGATAAAGCTGCCAGCGGCATGAAAAATCCAGAACGGCCATGCCAGTAAAGCACCAAGAATGCTTCCGATCAACAGCTCCTGAGCTATTGCGCCGAGATAGCTCAGCGTTTCGATCTTTGCCTCGATCCCCTGTGGCATCGCCCAGAACCCCATTGCGACAATCATGATCACTGCGATACGCGTTGCGCCGGTCAAGACATTCGCGTTGAAAAACGGTAGCATAAAAAAAATAGGAGCCAATCTTGCGAAGCCAAGAGTCGCCCCAAGCAACCAGGTATTAACGTCAAAAAACAACGCCGAATTCATCGTTTCAAGACATCGAAGACGATGTCTCTCATTGCAGTGCCAGTCGCATTACTTCGCGACCAAAATTGAGCAAAATTTCGCCGTACCATCCGGAGAGTAGAAACAGACAAAAACTGACCGCCAACAATTTGACCCCGAATGGCAAAGTCTGCTCCTGCAACTGGGTCACAGTCTGAAACAATCCGACCAACAAACCAACCAGCGTAGCGATGAGTATCGGCCACAATACCAAAATCAATACTAAATACAGAGTTTTATTGCCTGCATAAATGATGTCGCCCATGTGCTCCTAGCCTCCACCACGAAGGTCCACGTACTGAAGAATCAGACCTTGACTTAGCAGCGACCATCCGTCCAATGCGACAAATAGAATCAGCTTGACCGGCACCGAGACGACGACAGGACTCATCATCATCATGCCCAGAGCGAGCAGGATGCTAGAGATCACCAAATCAATGACGACAAATGGCAGGTATAAATAAAAGGCAATCTTGAAGGCACTCTTTATTTCGCTCAGGGCGTACGCCGGCAGTAATGAAAAAATGGATACCTTATCGCCGTCCACAGGATACGGAAGTTGTTTTTCCTCTATCCGCGCAGCCTGAATTTTTTCAAAAAAATGGGTCAGTTCTGGATCACTATACTTCTGCAGATATCCGCGATATGCGTCCATGCCATTATCGACAAACGACAGTACTGAGGAGGAATCGGAAAAATTGACAGGATTTTCACGCTGGTAGTCAGCGACCTGTTGTCCGACCGGCAACATTACGAAGGCAGACATCATTAACGCAACGGCATTGAGTAACAGATTGGATGGCACTTGCTGTAATCCCATGGCATTGCGTACCATCACAAAGACAATTGAGAATTTCAGATAGCAAGTTCCTGCTGCTACCAAAAACGGCAACAGCGTCGCCAACGCCAGTAAACTGATCAGTGAAATATCGTTAGACACCGTGCGTCTCATCCCGACACTGGCCGATCGAAATATCCTGCAACTCGACACCTAGGCGACCGTTGAGTTCAACCAGCTCGCCCATTGCTATACGCATGCCGTTGACGGTGATTTCCACATGCCGCTCTGCCTGAGGATCGAGTTGCAGAACCTGGCCTTGATATAAGGACTCCAGTTGAGCTATGGTTGTCATCCGCCGTTGCAGAATGAAATCAAGCCGCAGCGGAATATCGGCTATCGTAGCTGCGGTATGCGATTCAGCACTCTGCCCGACAGATATATCGAGTTCCTCATCGATACTCTCGTGCGTCTCAATTTGATTCATACTTGCAACTCGCACTGACACCCCCCCACCTTCGTTGATTGAAAAATACCCCACTGTCTTTCCTACACTGGTGATATCAAATGTTTCCCTACAAATTAACAATACATCTCCATGCTTCAGTTGAGTGACCAGCTGTTTACTTGGACTGCTGCTACCAAGACGCCATAACAACATCAATGGCAGTGTCTGTAGCGCCGACAAGACACCTGGTGCACGCTGTTTCATAGAATTAGTTACTGGATATTCGCTAAGCCAAAGCCGTCCTTGAGGCGTTACGAGAGATAGCAGACATTGACTTGGCGGCGGCGGCTCAAGATCGCGCCGAATATGAACAGTTTCATAAAAAAGCGTCGACAGAGGCATGTCCAATGGCCGTGCATTGGCTTCGAATAATGCTTGCACTTGTGCAACGTGTTCAGGAGCACCAGCCGCCAAGTCCGACCAATCGGCAAGCGCTGCAAGCTCCGGGGCGACATGTGCAAACCAGTCTTCCAGATCGATGAAGCCACGCCAGCACATACACTGACGACAAGCTTCTATGGCAATGAGCTTGCCACATTGCGGCAATGGCGCGTATGAAAGCGCATGCGACAACGCACTATTATGCAGAGGCCAAAGTGCCATGGCTTCCTTCGCATTAAGTTCAGCATCGGTGACATGTCGTAGCGAAGCATAGTTCATATGTCATCCTCACTTTGCTCGCACCGGTGGTGATTCTTATGCTGCTTTTGTTGATCGTCATATTTACTCAACGTCCAGCGATCCCCACGGTCGGTTGCATCGTCGTAGATCTGCAGGCGCTGCTCAACCAAAGAACTTGAGGGGTGCAGAGTCAGCGAAGGAAATGATAGTAGCGAGCGTGAGTTTGCATCCCATATGCTAGTTATCCTTACTGTATGCTGCTTTCCCCACGAATGGAAACTGTAGCGAAGTCCACTTTCGAGCGCGCTGTCAGGTGCCGACATGTTTGCGGCGAACAGGGTGTGACGTAACACATCGCCCGGCTCACGACTCGACATGGTCTGAGATTCACGTAACCAAGCTTGCGGCAAGGAAGTTATCCGCGAATTCGGCACGGAATTGTCGGCCACTGAAACCCATTCCTCGCTGATGGCATCATCTTGGTCAGATGCGGTGGCACCATCCGACTGATTATCGTGCACGCTAGGCAAGTGCGATGTGGGCGAATTCGGTACCTCCGCTTCAGCTATAGCCGCTAACATACCCGGCAGACGCGGCGACAACTGTTCTTGACGTCCTATGCTCGACAAGGAAGTTTCACTGATGTCGCCTTTCTCCATTATTTTTTCTGAACCTGCATGGTTCATTCCCCCCTCAGAAAGTCTGTCGGCTCGTGTCGATAAAGTCACTTCCGGCAGACTGGAGAGTAATTCCTTTACGGCATTCAATTGAAGTTGAGCACCATCAGGCCAATCATTTTCGTGTCTATCGCGTTTGGCCAAATCACGTAGGTGATCCGAGAGCTCTGTTGCGTTCTGCACCTCCGTCTCTAAATTAATAGCGGCGCATTCTAATAAGACCGGCCCGGCCCTCATTTGGTCCATGACACACGTTCCTCTATTTCGTATTCTTCAGCGGCCGCTTGCCGCAAACAATGCTTGCTCTGTTCCTCTTTCAGCAAGAAGACATACCTATCACGCCGTCCTTGCAATTTTCGGCACTGAATACGTTGCGCGTCAACCTGTCGGTGGCAATCTTTAATGATTTCCTCCTGTCTGTTCAACTCCAGTCGGAGCGCCTGCGTACGGTGTTGATCTGCAGCCGTCTTACGCAACCAGTCAAAGAGCTGGCGTCGATCGAGCGCAGCGCCGACAAGATCACTCGCCTGTTCCAGTTGTTTCTGCAATGCCAGTGCTTTGGCCAGGCGATGTGATTCGTCCTGTTCTCGAAAAAGATGTTGATGTTGTTGTGATAGACGTCCTTGTCCGATCCGTAGGCGCTGTTCACTATGGCGCAATAATGCTTTGAATTTATGCTGCATACGCCACCATTTCGGCCATCAATGCTTGTGCATCATAGACATCCTCATGTCCCTGCTTGAGCCAATTCATCAGATCATCCTTTTGTTGCAGTAAACGATCATTCTGGGGATGCTCTCCTACTCGGTATTCACCAAGATCAAGCATTAATTGCAATTCGTCGATACGGCTGAGCTTCTCGCGAATCGCTGCAGCCGCGTCTAGTTGCACGCGCGAACAGATTTTCCCTGTCAGACGACTCAAACTACGCAGTACATCGACAGCGGGGTAGTGATTCTTCGCTGCCAGCTTCCGACTCAAGTAAATATGACCGTCGAGGATGGCGCGAATTTCTTCAGCCATAGGGTCAATTTCGTCGTCGCTTTCGAGCAACACCGTATAGAACGCCGTGATGCTGCCCCGGTCAGTCACGCCCGTTCGTTCCAAAAGGCGCGGCAACGCCTCAAATACCGAGGCGGGATAGCCGCGCCGAACAGGTGCTTCACCGGCCGCCAAGGCAACATCGCGCAAGGCACGTGCATATCGCGTCAGGGAATCTTGGATCAGCACCACGCGACAGCCATGATCTCGGTAGTATTCGGCAATTGTGGTGGCCAGCAAGGCTGCATTACAACGGTCTATTGACGATGCATCTGAAGTCGCATAGACCACCACACTGCGCTCACGGTGCGCGGAACGTTTCATCATTTCGACAAATTCCGTGACTTCGCGCCCGCGCTCTCCGATTAAGCCGACGACGAATACATCAGCAACGGCGTACTCCATGAGCATGGTGACGAGGCTTGTCTTGCCGGTGCCTGCCGCCGCAAAAATGCCGAGACGCTGACCTACCCCGCATGTCAGAAGGGCGTCAACGATACGAATTCCGCTAGTAAAAATTTCGTCGATGGGGACACGCCGCTGAAACGATGGCGGCTCCGCATCCAGTGAGCACAGGCGCTCCGGGCGCGTTGTCGCCACCGGCGGCGACAGCCTGGTTACGTGTGTTCCGTTGGAATCAAGCACGGCACCCAGCACGCCGTCGTCAATACGTACAGTGAGAGCACCACCAGTCGCCAACAGCACAGATTCGCGCGATAATCCGCGTGGATTGCCAAACAGGCTCAACACCGCCATATCATGGCGAAAACCAACCACTTGCGCACGTGCGATGACCTCATGGTCGCACCAATGCCGTCGTACTTCGCAAATTTCACCCACCGTAACATCGCACAACGGCGCTTCCACAATGGGACCGGATAGATACTGCGGATGGACGAATTTCTTGATCAAACGCAAGGGCATCATTGACGAATGATCTCCAGAAATCTGGTCTGTCGTTCAAAAAATGCATTGATCGCTTCGGCCATCGTAGCGGCATCCTCTAGACATTCATTGGAAAAGTCGCTGTAAACCTGCAGTTTTCCTTCGCTTTCGCGCAAGACAATCTGCTGGTTCTGACCGTAGGGAAAGCCAAGCATGAGTTCCTGCAGCAGCTGCTCTGAACAGTGACGCACAATACTTTCATGGTAGTCACACAAGTCGCTCCAGATAACCACGCGATCATCGACCTTGCCTATGTAGAGTGACGGGCTGTCGTTGAGTTCGATCTGTACCGTAGCATGCTGATCGAGCTGTTGTATCAGTGCAGGATCACACCCCGTTTGCAAAAGTGCGGCCTTGACAAGTTCTGCGAGACTGAGGTTATGCATGTTTTTCCTAGCGTATAAAATTAAAACTAGATGACCTTAAGCACATTGATTTCGATGTTGCTGGCGACCTCGCCAAACGAAATCACGTCAAGATCTTTAAAGCGCGTCTCTAGTAATTTTTTAACGAAACGCCTTACATCGACTGCCGTAAGCACAATCAAGTCTTTTTGCGCTATTGGGAAAGCCTGAAACAGGAGACTGAACTTATCGACGATCTCTTCTGAAATCGATGGTTCGATATTGAGGAAAGCACCCGCTGAATTTTGGCGAATACCCTTGCGCACCTGCTCTTCGGTCTGCGCCGAGAGCATCACCACGCGCAAGCTATTGTCGATGGAAAATTTATGAGAAATGTAACGTGCCATCGCCCCCCTGACGTGTTCGACCAGAGCGATCACATCTTTTTCGCGCCCGCCCCACTGGGCAAGCGTTTCAAGAATCAATTTAAAGTTGCGAATCGAAATCCGCTCTGACAAAAGACGTTGGAGAACTTCTGCTATTTTTTGAATCGTGACGTTGCGCAACACCTCTTTGAGCAAATCGGGCACGCTGGTTTCCATTTGATCTAGCATCTTCTTGGTTTCCTGGATTCCAAAAAATTCGGGCACATGTTTGACCAACAAGGCCGCCAGGCATTGGTATAACTCGTCTTGCGCGCTGCGTAATTGAAAGCCAAGATTGCTTAGCACCTCGCGATGAGCGATGTCCACCCAATGAGAGTTCTGTTGTGACATGTCTTGCAGCACTTCGATATCAATGCCCAGGCGCTCCACCTCGTCGGACATGTTGACCACGCGTAGTTTGTTAAAGCTCACATGTATGGGGTCCGTACGAATCTCGTTAATTAGCAGGACCACACAATCGTCAGAAAGTTTTCTCGATCCTCGCACGAGTATTTCCGGAAGACGGACCCCGTAGTCGATGAAAAATTGACTACGCAGGCGTTGCGCCAGCTGATCATTCGCAAAGCTTTGCTCTTGCTTCTCAGGTATCAGGAGAATGAAGGCAACCGCTTCGATTGCCATTTTATCCAGGTCGGCAATCAAACCCATCTGGGACGCATGATCTTCCTTGCCACGTTCCTGCTCCTTCGGGTACTTATCGATGCTCTTGCCATCTTGCCCCCCCTCCCGCTGCCGTCGACGATGGCCAACATACAGAAAAAAACCTAAGACGAATGCCAAAGAAAAAAAAGCCAGCGTCGGAAAACCCGGCAAAAATGCCACTGTCAATGCCAGCAAAGCCGTAATGCCAACGGCAAATGGCATTCCCAGTAGTTGCGACATGATGTTGCGCCCCAGATTGGCATCGTCACCGTTGATACGCGTCACAATAAATCCGGCACTGATAGAAATAAGCAAGGCCGGAATCTGCGCCACCAGTCCATCGCCAATAGTCAACATGGTGTAAGTCGACAGTGCAGTTGACATGTCCATGTGGTGCCGCGTTACGCCAACAGCGATGCCACCGATCAGATTGACCAGAATGATGATGATGCCAGCGATAGCATCGCCTTTGATGAATTTCATCGCACCATCGAACGCGCCGTACAACTGGCTTTCCCGCTCGAGCACGTTACGTCGTTCACGCGCGCTGTCGGCATCAATGACTCCGGCCTTGAGGTCCGCATCGATACTCATCTGCTTGCCAGGCATGCCGTCCAGTGAAAATCGCGCCGCCACTTCGGCAACTCGTTCGGATCCTTTTGTGATAACGATAAATTGCACGATAGTGACAATCGAGAAGATCACAAACCCGACAATCAGCGTATCGCCGATGACATATTCACCGAATGTGGCAATGATCTCGCCAGCGTCTGCCTGTGTCAGTATCAGGCGACTGGTACTGATCGACAATGCCAGTCTGAACAATGTCGTTATCAGCAAAATTGTCGGAAAAGTCGAGAAATTCAATATTTTTTCGACGTAAAACGATCCCATGAATAGCAGAATGGCGATAACAATATTGAGTGCGATAAGAAAATCGACCAAGAATGTCGGCAGCGGCAAAATCAACATGGCGATGATCATCACCATCAATATGACGATGATCAATTCTGGACGCGTACGGACATTATTAAAAAATCGTTGAATCATCGGCTCAACTCAAATTTGAAACGCCACGCATTTCTATCATCTCGGCGGCGTAGCTTTCATCGATGAGTTGATCGAATAGCGCAATTACCTCGTCGATTTCTTTATCAACTTGTTCACCGTCTGGCTCATCCGGATTTTCCAGCAGCGCAGAAGGAAGACGTTTATATGCTCTGCGCACCGCATTGAGCCAAGTTGATCGTTGCGCATGAGTCGGCAACAGAGAAGTGCCAAGCGTCCCAAGCAGTAGCGGACGAGAAATCGGTTCTCTTTGGAGCAACGCGAAAAACAACATCAGCCAATCGGCTTCTTCCTCCGCGTAAGTCGGTACCAAATTATTGCGTAGTAGTGCAAAGACGAACTCTCTGTCAGCACCACGCAGCAAGTGCAGTTTGCGCATATGTGCCAGCAGATAGCTGAACTCCAGATGATCGCAACTTGGATCTTCTGAACGGATATCAATACCCAAAGATTCTTCGACAAAATCGAGCACCAGATGGCGCGATTGGTAGCCATAGCTGACAACCCAGTCCTCATAGTCATCAATGGCGCTGCCGTCGCTCTCCAAGAAACGACGGTATGTCTGACGCAACAACGCCGCGCTCACCTTCAGCGGCTGGCTAAATAGTCGTGCCTTGAGTGCACAGTTGACGCCGCCTTTGAGTATCTTAGGATTGGCCTCGCGGATGACCTGTTGCAGCATATTTTCGAGCTGGTTGCGCTGAACCGATGACAATTGCCTGCGTTTAAGGAGCTCTTTCAGCACCAGAAATAGGTCACTGTCATCCGGAAACAAACTACGTGCCTGCACCAGAAGTTGATCTAATGTTGTCTCTAGGACGGCCGAAATCGCAATAAGCTTCTGTGCTTTTTTCGCTGCGTTTTCATCAAGTACGCCATCAAAATTTTCAGTAGACGTATTAGTTTTTTTTTCAAATTCGCGGCGATTTCGAAATTGTGTCGCGACATTCGCCATATCATCCGCCATGTCGACCAATTTTTGTTGTAGCGCCGCCGGCGTGGCATCGTCACTGTTTTCAACACCAGCGCTTTGCCAGAAGCCATCACTGGACGCTTTTAACGACTCCTTCTGGCGCGTTTCTGCCTGCATTTTAGTCGCGATAATGACTGGGCCACCGGGATGAATATTAGCTACCATGGTACAAATTTTCATGCTGTAGACGTGCCGTTTCACGCGTCTTATCCATTTTATGAATTAATGCGTCAAATTCGATCTGATCCTGCATATCTTCTGCTTGCATATCGACACCTTCAACAATTTCACGTGGTCTAATCAAAAATAATCGAACAGTGTTTTTATTCAGTGTCTGGTTGTAGCGAAATACGCCGCCAATAAATGGGATATCCCCCAACAGAGGAATTTTCCCCATGTTCTGGCCGCTCTCGCCACGGGTATAGCCGCCGACCAGAAGACTCTTTCCTTTAGGAACTCGGGCTACCGTACTGATTTTGGTGCGCCCGACTGTGGGCAGCGAGTTGGCGCGTGCCGATTGTGTGCTTGCCACTTCGCTGCCATCTTCTATGTTGAGCGATAATTCAATTTCGTCCTTCGACGTAAACCGCGGCAACACATGCACCAAAGTACCAAAGGTCACCTGTTGCAACTCCACCGCGCGTTCGGCAATCAGTGGAGTATAAAAAGTTCGGTTGTTATCGAACATGGCAGGCGTATTTTCCTGAGTCAACAACACCGGACGCGATACGATCTGCGCTTTGTTGTCGCGGGTCAGCGCTAAAATTGAGGCAATAAAGCGGCTACTTTCAAGCGTACTGAACGAATTAAGTGCAGTACCTGCATTCAAGCCGGCAGCAAACTGCTCACCTATTGAAATCGAGCCTTGCCAGTTGACACCCAACTGATCAAGATCATCCTTTTGCAGATCGATAATCCACAATGCCAGTTCCACATGACGCTTCTCCTCGTCAAGCGCTTCTACTAAATTGCGAATAAAGCGAATTTGCTCGACAGTCCCCTTAACCAGCAAACTATTTGTTTCCGGATAGGCGATCACACGAATGTTGGAATACGTTTGTGTTCTGATCCTGCCGTCAGCATTCTTTAGGGACGGTGCAATTGCATCGATCCCGTCAATGCGCCCCATTGACGTATCAAGAGGAGGCGGAGTAGCCGTCGAGTTTTTCAACAACATAGGTGCTACCTGGCTATCGTCTCTGGACAGGAGTTTTTCAATGATTGTGGCAATACCTGGAATCACGATATTTTCTTCACGACGGGTATAGGCACGGTCGGTGACAAATGTGTTGTTGAGCTTAATGACATCCACCCGTTGGTCGTCCAGGTCCGCGCTCTGACTGTCCATCAAGGAAGCAGCCTGTGTCACTAGATCTACGTAAATTGGCGGTCCCGATAAATAAAACGTATCTATTCCATCGCCACGCAATGGGTAGCGCGGATCTGCCAGCCCCGATTTTTTCAGAAACAAACGCAATGCATTGGGTGTGACATGCTTAAGCTGAATGACGCTGCTTTTGGTCTCACTAGCGTCATATATATAGATCGCATTGCCGTCGTAGTATGTGATCAGACCCAGCTGTCTGCTGGTTTTTCTCACTATATCGCCGTCCGAAAAATTAAAATCTCCTGATATCTGCTTCACGGCGGCAAGCTTACTGACAATGATGGGCTTCCCAAGATACGACGATACCGCCGAGAAAAATGCACGTATACTTTCTTGCCGCGCCACGTAACCTGTCGCCGCGTCATTCTGGCTCCGCTCCCCCGTTATCGCCACATCACCGATTTCCTGACTCCTGGAATCCTGCAGCGTACCGAAACAAAACAACAACACAAGCAACCTCGCGGCGCTTGACATGTTCCATCTATTCACGTGTTCCCTCTCTTACTTTCTTTGCGCATCGAACAGATGCGTCAGACTCAAACCGAGTGTTTTTTTTACCTCATTAGAGAAATGCGACGGGGATGCATAACCATGTGCCATTGCCACATCTGTCACCGATTGGCGTCGTTCTATGACGGCTAGGACAGCTTTGGCCAGACGCCAATCGTTGAGAGAGGACTTAGGGCTGTCGCCCAAAGATGCACGGAATATTCTGCGAAAATGGCCAGCCGATACACCATAGCGCGCGCTCAGTGCTTCGACTTTTTCGCCTTGACCTTCTTGCAGCAAAAAAGACACCATCGAATACGCTTCGGTGCGGCGTAGCAGTGTGGCAATCTGACGATACTGAGGCGTATCGCCAACCGCCATCCGTAAGTAATTCGTCGTCATTGCGTCGCCGCTAAGTGCGGCGGCGGCGATCAATGAGGACAAATCAATATCTTGTGATTGTGCATGCACTTCACGCGCTGCTATCGCCAGCGACCCCAGTGATACTCCCATGGCATGATCAATGAATGCCTGCAGCTTTGTTAATATCTTCACATCCTTGCTATCCATGGCTTATGTCCTCGGCAAGGCGTTTGATACGCCCCTACATCGTTCGTTTCTTATCCTTACGTAAGCAGGCAAAGTTTATGCTCCACCTCCTTATCAAAAAATAGGACCAGACCTAAATTCACCCGCCAGATCCTGAGACGATCATGAAAATAAAAATTGCTGCAGGCTGATCTCTGTCTCCACGCATCTTTTGACATAGAAATAATGTGTCTTATTATTCAAATTTTTACGAACTCGGTCTGATATGTGCTGTCCATGGCTCTGCCAAGGGGCCCGAAAAACACGGTTGTGCATTGGTTCCCGCTTATTTATTGCAAAGGAAATCAATGCTCTCCGTAAGTCCAATCACTACCGCCACACCTAGCCGGACTTCTCTCCTGACAGAGCAACATCATGTTTTTTCAATGCAGTTTCGAAAATTTCTTGAACATTTCTCTACACTGACAACGTCGCCACAACAGTTCCTTCGGCCCGCGAATGCGGACGACATTTTGCAGCGACGAGCACAAACGGCGAACAGTGGCAGTAATGGACTCGGTGAACACCAATATGAGCATTTTTCCTCATTGGAGATGCGGCCCGTCCGCGCTGCTGAAGCGCAATCGGAATCGGAATCAAGAGAGGAGATTGGCATCGCCATGTGCAATGGCACAAGCGATTTGCAAGACCCAGAAAAAATCTCGCCGCAGAAGACGCAAAAAAGTCGGCTCGCCCACTGGTCAGAGCCAGTAGCCAATGCATTACGTGTCTCTTTATGTACCGCTTCCGGCCGCACCGTTAGCTGGCTCATCAAAACAGCAATGCCTGACAGCCTTGGAGCATGGACGCAGCCTTTGATAATGGGTACGACCGCGCTCAGATGCGCGAGCGCTTATGGTCTGATTCATTATGCGTCCCGCTCCATCAAAGGGAACAAGGCTCGCTACTGCGCGCGCGCCGGCGGCATGATTTGTAGCGCGATCATGCTAGCACCTCCATTTTTCTTGAAAAAATGTAATTCACCACAACTGGCTCGGCACATCTTGCTCGATAATTTTGCCGACATCGGTTACGCTGCGACGCGTGATCCAGCGCAGAGCGCCCTGCGCAATTTCGGTCCGCGCGTATCGCTCAAGCGCCCCGGCACGAAGGCGGCTCCTCATCTGTTGGCATTTTTGCCACTCAGTTGCGCCTATTCTGCTGGCGCCATGCTCTGGTACTTTCTGTTTAAAGAGAGCATCAGCCCTGTCACCGCATCTCTTGCTCCAGTTGCTCGCAACGCGATCAACACGATTGGGCCCGCAAGCACTATCGAAGGCACCGAGGCAGTCGCGTCGGCGGTAATTTTTTCAGCTTTCCCCGGCGCGATCCATGCGCACAATTATTCAATCGAAATACCTGAACCACGGTTTTTTTTAATCATGGCTGCGATGCGAATCTTCGCCACAGGCATTCTGCAAATATGCAATTTGATTGCAAATTTGTGCTTTGGCATGCCGGAAGGAATGCCAGTCTATGCAATGGGATTGATCATGTTCTTTCTTGAGTGGCTAGGCGCAGTGTCGCAACAAGCCATTGCCAACATTACGGCTACCCCGGATTCAAAAGAAAGCAAGCCGCTCACTCGAGTCGACGGAAAACACTCACAATTTCCGCTCTAGTACACCCAAGCGGGGTTCTCCGATGCCACCTCAGCCGCTCTAGCGCCGAGACGGCGATATTCATGCACTACCTTACTTGCATAGCGTTGGCGTATTTTTTCGCGGTTGCTGCCACCTCCAGCGTTATAGGCGCCGACTGCCCGCCATGTGTAACCAAAACGTGCAATGAAGCCGATCAGGATTTCGGCGCCGACCATCACTGACACGCAGGCATCGCTCAGTAACTTCTCGCGAGTTACCCCCACCTTTTTCAAACGTTTCAGATGCGAACTATTGATCTGCATCAGACCAATGTCTTGCGTGCCATTAGGGTTGAAATTGATGGCCAGCGGGTTCATCGCAGACTCCACCTGGGCAATCGCATTGAGCAACAGTGGATCTATTTCATATTTTTCACCTGCGTCTTCGAAACAATGCTGCTGCGCGGCGGCTAACAGCATGGGCATCAATAACACTAACAACACCGTGAACACCGTGCGACGCAGAGTCGGTATAGCCGCTATAGAAAATTGACTGTACATTGATTTTTAATTAATAACATTTTTATACTAAATTGATTTAAGCGTGCTGCATAACAACGACATGTCTTTAAAAGCACGACGAGAAGATTGCATGGTAGTGGCGACACCGACACATTAAAAACAGACTTAAATCAATTGATAGAGATAAATATTAGGGCCTGTACTAAATTCGATTTCCCGACTGCGTCAAGCATCGTCCTGAATCATCCATACATTGGTTTCGCAACACTAAAAAATACCGGTTGGCTTGCATTTAATCCCCCCTTCCTCAAAAGCCGAATGTGAAAATTCTTATTTGGGGCTGTTTTCTGCTTAATGCTTATCGGACCTGAGACAAGAATTACCAGCGGTCTTGGCAAACCAAGTAACTTCGGGAGCCCATGTGGCGTTAGCAAACAGGCATCCTTATCCATGGTCGACGCCATCGGCGTCAAGCCGGTGCAAGTATTTTTCTCGATCTTGTACGATGCCCAATACAGACCAACGGCAATTGGCGTAGTCAAGCCTGCTATCGGCAACATTGCGACAACAACGGCAACGCGAAAATATCTGCTTGAATTGATGGCAGGTATACGGGCTTCCGGCCTATGCGGCGAACCGAACATGCTGACCCTATTTCGGGATTGCTTTAGCAACGGCTTACATGACACATCCATTTTTCAGACTCAGCGGCGACATGCCATCAGTGCAGTCGCGATACAAGTCACCATACGTATCTGGATTTTATTTTACTGGTACGAAACGCATGAAGGATATCTGTCTGCATCCTATACGGCCCTGCCAACGAGAGTGATGTTGGCCCAGCTATTTTTCTCATTCTTGGCACTGGCGTCGAGGAACGGCCACGCTTAGGCTGCTGATATTCATTGATTGACGGAAGAAAAAAATGCAAGAGCACATTTTTTTGGCAGGAGCGACCGGTGCCTTGGGACGTGTTCTGGGTCCCATCCTCGTGGCTACAGGATATCGAGTCAGCGGTACGACGCGACATCCTGATCGCACGGCCTTGCTGGAGAAACTTGGCATTGAGCCAGTGGTGGTTGATGTATTTGATCGCAACAGACTAGCTGAAGTGATGGTGCGCTGCGCGCCGTCAATCGTGATCCATCAGTTGACAGATCTGCCTGCTAAGCTGGATCCTGCGTTAATGGCGCAAGCCGTGGTGCGCAATGCGCGCATCCGCCGCGAAGGTACGCGCAACTTGGTCGATGCCGCAGTGGCCGCAGGCTGCCGCCGACTGGTTTTGCAAAGCATCGCCTGGGCTTACGCGCCAGGTCCGCTGCCCTATCATGAGGAAAGCCCACTCGATATGCATGCTCAAGGCACGCGCCGCATCAGCATCGATGGTGTCATGGCATTGGAACAATGCGGATCAGCTATTGCGGATCTTGACGTCACCATACTGCGTTATGGACAACTCTACGGTCCTGGCACCGCCAATATGCAAGCCAGCGGCAGCAGCCCGGTCCATGTCAACGCTGCGGCCAAAGCCACCTTGCTGGCATTGCAGCGCACTAACAGCGGTATTTTCAATATCACTGAAGACCATGGCGAGGCCAGTAACCGCAAAGCGCGTGAACAACTTCTGTGGTTGCCAGACTAGGCTGCTTTTTGCGAAACGCGCTGTGCCACCAGTGCGCGCGTTCGCGGCAACAGTTCACGGCCGTAATCGATCGCATCCTCAAGTGGATCGAAACCACGGATCAGGAAGTTGCTCACGCCCAGATCGTAATAATCGAGCAGAGCATCGGCAACCTGTGCTGGCGTGCCGACCAGGGCCGTTGAGTTGTAGCGTGCGCCGGTCTCCTTGGCGATTGCAGTCCATAGACGTTTGTCGACGCGTGTACCTTGATCGGCCGCAGCCAGCAGACGACGCGCACCTTCACTTTGCTGCGGCCCACCGCTGCCGGAGCCGCCACCACTGAAGCCGTTGAGTGCCCGCAGACGTTTGGTTTCGGCCAATATGCGTTCAGCACGGTCCCAGGCAGCACCTTCGGTCTCCGCCAAAATCGGACGAAATGAAATCGAAAATTGCACTTCTCTGCCATGTTGCGCGGCTTCAGCGCGCACTCGCGTTGTCAGCTCACGCACCTGCTCGATCGACTCACCCCACAAGGCGTAGATATTGGCATGCCGGCCAGCCACTGGTATTGCTGCCGCAGAAGCGCCTCCAAAGAAAATGGGGATATGCGGCTGTTGCACCGGTTTGACTTCCGAATAGGCTTGTTCAAAACGGTAGTACTTGCCCTCGTGGTCGAACGGCGCTGTCGCAGTCCAAACCCGGCGCAAGATGCTCAGGTATTCATCGGTACGGGCGTATCGCTCGTCGTGACCAAGAAAATCGCCGTCGCGTCGCTGCTCGCTGTCGGAACCGCCAGAAATGATATGCACACCGAGCCTGCCGCCGCTGTATTGATCCAGTGTCGCCAGTTGACGCGCCGCCAGCGTCGGTGCCACAAAACCGGGACGATGCGCCAGCATCAGCTGGATTTTTTCCGTCACAGCAGCGGCCTGAGCGATGGTCAAGGTGGCATCAGGTCCGGTCGAGTGGTACGGCACCAATACACGATCAAAACCGGCCTGCTCGTGCGCCTGAGCAAAGCGCTGAAGGTAAGCCTGATCAATCGCAGAACCGCTTGAAGGAAAAATTTCAGAATTCTTGTGGGGCGTGATCATGCCAATGAAATTGACACTCATGTAAGCTTCTCCTGAATAAATAAAATGGCCTGTCGCCATTGTCGAAAACGTCTCAGATCTTGGCCAGATAGTCCGTGACCCTGACCTTCTGCGGCAAAATGTTACGTACCGATAGCCAGTCAGCGGCACGTTGAAAGCCGGCGATGAATTCGCTGTCATTGACGCTGTGAAATTCCCACTGGCGTTTGAACTTGGCCTGGGCATCGCGCACCACATCTGAATAACCGGCATCCTTTTGCACCAACAATTCGGCTTCCTGCGTATGGCTGCTGACCCACTCACCTTCAGCACGATATGCCGCGTTGACGGCATGCACAATGTCGAGGTTTTCCTCGGCAAAGCGTTTGCTGGTGACATAAGAGTCAAAATCGATCAAGAAGTCGAGATCACGATTTTCGAAGAAGACGTCATGGGCCTTGTATTCGACCCTGGCAATATCGACGGCAGGACTCCACATCGACCACGCATCGACTTTTCCCTGAGAAAAAGCGGGACCGGCGTCGGGCGGATTGAGGTAGACAAATCTGACCTTGTCGCGCGCGATGCCATATTTTTCCAGGGCCGCCACGAGCAAAAACTCGCCCAGGCCAGAGCGATTGACCGCCACAGTTTTACCCACCAGGTCACTGACCTTATCGATGCCGGAACCATCTCTGGCAATAATTGCCGTGGTACGCGGCCGGACCACGGCAAATTGCGTAAATACCAATGGCGAGCCGGCAATCATCGCCGCTAGTGCTGGTGTCGTGCTGCCGCCAAAAGCGAAGTCAGCACTACCGCCAGTGACGGCTTGCAAGGATGGCGCATGGTTGGGGAAAGGGCCAACCCATTGGACCTTGATGCCATCCTTGCCCAAGCTGTTCTCCAATATCCCACGCGCACGTGCAATACCTGGCAGGCCGCCACGCCCCCAGGCCAGACGAACGGTGTCGGTGTTGCGTGAACGCACAGGGGCGGCAGCTGCCGCCGCAGATACGCTTAGCCCGGCCATCCCCAATGCAGTGTTGGCGCTTGCGGCCAATGCGGCCTGCAGTAATTTACGACGCTGCAAAGACCAGGATTGATCATTGTGGTACATGTTGATCCATTCAAATTTGAATATTGCTGGCATCGGGCAGTATGCCTAGCGTGGCGTCAGCGCTAAACCAGATGCGCGATTTATGCCACTACCGGCACACCCAACTCGGCCAATAAGCGCTCCCGCAACTCTTGCGCCTGCGCTCGGCTGCCGGCGGCATCATGGGAAACTGTATGGGCGCTGGCGATGGTGCCGGCACGCATGACCAGCACTCGATCCGCCAACAAAATAGCCTCGTCGACATCATGCGTGACCAACAGCACGCCGGGTTGATGACGTGCCACCAATTGGCGCACCAGCGCATGCATGCGAATACGGGTGAGCGCATCCAATGCGGCAAACGGCTCATCGAGTAACAGTAAGCGCGGTTCGCGCACCAAAGCGCGCGCCAGTGCCACGCGCTGCGCTTGACCACCGGACAAATTACGCGGCCAGTCATCCAGACGCTCACCCAGCCCCACTTCTTCCAGCGCCGCCTTGGCCAGCGGCTTGCCGTGCTTGTCGTCAAAACCCAGCGCCACGTTGCGCCACAAGGAGTCCCATGGAATCAGCCGATGCTCCTGAAACACCACGGCAGTTTTTCCGGTACTCTCGATACGCCCACCGTCAACTGCATCAAGGCCTGCCAGCGCGCGCAACAAGGTGGTTTTGCCACATCCGCTCTCGCCCAGCAGGGCAACAAATTCACCGCGTGCAATGCGTAAATTGAGGCCATTGAGAATGTTGCGCTCGCCGTAGCGACGGCGTAAGCCCTGCACATTGACGGCCAACTCGGCGTTGTCAGCTGAGTTGACATGATCGATATGGGTCGTCATCAGGCACTCCTCTTGGCATAGTTGGGATGCCAGGCCAGCAGATGCCGTTCCAATCTGCGTGCGATGGCGTCGGAGGCGACACCGATACCGGCATAGATGACAATCGTCAGTACGATGACATCGGTACGCAGAAATTCGCGGGCATCCATTGCCAGAGCACCGATACCGGAAGTCGTGGCGATGGTTTCGGCAACCACCAGTGCCAGCCATGCCACCGCCAGCGCGTAACGCACGCCAGCCAAAATGGAAGGCAAGGCGCCTGGTAGAATGATGCGGCGAATCAAGGTCCAATTGGAGAGTCCGTTGACACGGCCCAATTCGACCAGCTTAGGATCAACCTGACGGATCCCAAGCACCGTATTGATATAAATCGGAAACATCACGCCCAGCGACACCAGAAACACCTTGCCGCCTTCATCGACGCCAAACCAGACGATCACCAACGGCAAAGCCGCCAGGAATGGCACCGCCCGCACCATCTGCACGCTGCGATCAAGCAAGGCTTCGGCCAGACGCGAAAAGCCTACTGCCGTACCCAATGCAAAGCCGATACTGCCACCGATAATGAAGCCTGCCACGGCTCGCAACAGGCTTGCCCCGAGGTCGCTCAATAAGCGACCCTGTTGCACCAGTTCCCAAGCCGTCTGCAATACCTTGCTGGGTGCCGGCAAGACCTGTGGGGACAAGGCCCCCAGGCGGGCAAAGCTCTCCCACAACAGCAACAGTACCAATGGTGCCAGCCAGGACAACAATAGCAGCGAGCGCTCGCCCAATGGCCGCACGATCTGTCGCTTTGGCACGGATGTCGGCGTCGACAGTGGCGCAGGCGCCACCAGCTCTAGCGCATCAGACATGAATGGATTCCTCTACAAATAGGTCACGACAGCTTGTCGCAATGCGAGGAATCCTAACTAAACATCAGTGGAAAGCTAACGAATCATTTCGATCTAGGATATCCAATAAACATATTTGCAATCGATTCCAGCAACGCCGTTAGCGGCATTTTCTCAGGTGCTCTAAATCTTGCGCCAGCCCAGACGCAGCATCAGTGATGCACCAAACAAGTTGACCAACAAACCAATCATCAACAGCCCGGCGCCAGCCAGTTGAATCGTGCTCAGCCCTTCGTTAAAAGCCAGCCAACCGGTAGTGAGACCCACCAACGGCACCAGCAAACTGAAAGGGGCGACGCGATTGACTGGATAGCGTGATATCAAGAAATTCCATGCAGCATAGCCAAACAAGGTCGAAGCCCAAGCAATGTAAGCCACGCAGACAAACGATTGCACACTGAAGTGCCGCAATGACAAACTGATCGCGGCTGGGCCATCGATGCACAAGGACAGCCCCAGCAAGGGCAAAGGTGGCACTACGCTAGACCAGACCACGAAGGCCAACTGATTCACCGGGCCATGCCGCCCTACCGCGCGGCTGACGATATTGCCACAGGCCCACATGACGGCAGCGGCGATGGTCAGCATAAAACCCAGCAAGGGCATTGATACGCCATGCGCGCTGCCGATCAGCATCAGACCCGCAGCCGCCAAGATTAGGCCAACCAACTGATTGCTATGCCATTTTTCCTTGAGCCAGAATGCCGTCAGCACCAACGTGAATAGCGCCTGTGATTGCAGCACCAGCGATGCCAGCCCAGATGGCATCCCCATATGAATGGCAGTAAAGAGAAAGGCAAACTGCCCGACCGAGATGGTCATGCCATAGGCGATGTAAAGCCGCAGTGGCACCTTGGGCGCGCGCAGAAAAAATAAGGCCGGAAATGCCGCCAGCACAAACCGGATGGCCGCTAGCAATAACGGCGACACCCCAGTCAAGCCGACCTTGATAATGGCGAAATTAACGCCCCACACCACAATCACCAGCAAAGCCAAGAAAAGATGTGCCGGACGCATGGTCGTTGTACTCATGACTGTAACTCCCGGCAATCCGAGGCGCGGCTACTACGGTATGTTGCGATATGGTCTGTAGGTAAGAATATTCCCGCCGCAGCGTAAGAATAGGGGGATTGCAAGGACAACATGGTGACTTTGGTCTCGAATTTTTGATTGTCCATCTTATCCTTGGCATCCCAAGTCGAACAGTGCCAAGTAAGAATAAGAGGATTGCAAGAACAACATTGGTGGCTCTGGTCTCGAATTTTTGATTGTCCATCTTATCCTTGGCACCCCAAGTCGAACAGTGCCAAAAATGACCAATACGGTGCCCAATAATGCCAACTGTACTGGTCTATGCGGCCGCGCCATGACAGCTGGGTAGTGTTCGTCAGCAGTGTGCGACGCGCAAAAAGAAAACCCGCGCGGCGAATACGCTGCACGGGTTAATGATGTTGGTGCCGGTATATTTCCCGACCGCCGGCTCCGGTAGGTGCAATACAAAATTGCGCGATGCCAGGCATTCTAGAACGCAGTTTTTACAGGAATATGACGACATTGCCAATCATCTGACGGGAAATTGCCTCCGCATTGTTGATCGCACTCGCGTTTCATCCAAGCACCAGACCAAATTAATTATCTACACGCTGATTAAAATTTTAACGTTATACGCCGTAGAAACCCAAAATCATTTTTTTAAGAGTTCAATGGCATCCTCGGCAACGCTGCGTAAATTAGTGATGGTCGCATTCAACTCTGCCAGTTCTGTCGGGCTCGGTGGCGCATCCATGCCGCCTTCAACCAGTGACGCCTTGATAATAGTCGCAGCCATGTGCCAGGCTGCACGATTATGCGCGGCGACCAGATCCCTACGAATCCGTTCGAGCTCAACTTTCTTTGAGTTATCCATCGATATCTTTAGCGCGTCGATAAGTGAAATTTGCTCAGGATTTATATATTTAGAATATTTCCTCAGGGAAATTCAATGATGGTATACATAGTGTTCTACTATGCACCAAATTCTCAGTAGGTGTGACTCGCATTTTTGCGCGATGCGAGTCACAGATAAGGCAAGACAGCCGCCTTACTTCCATCCGTTCATCATGTCACGCGCCAGCGTTGCGGCATCAATCTCACGACAACCACGTGCATTCTGACCTGCCCACAATGGCGAAAAATCTGCGCTGCCCTGGGCTTCCGCTTTCGCGCGCAATGCCGAGACTGCCGCAGTAGCCAGTGGGAATGCGGGCGCAGCGGCGGACAAAGGCCCGAGCTCGCGCATGAGACGATTGATAATGCCGCGCGCCGGCCCGCCAGTAAACAAATTGGTCAATGCAGTGTGTTCGATCGCATCGCTTTTCAGCGCCGCGCGATGCAACGCGCTGGTGGTTGCTTCCGGGGTCAACATGAAGGCGGTACCAATCTGTACACCTGCAGCCCCCAAGTTTTGTGCGGCAGTGACACCCGCCGCGTCAGCAATACCGCCGGCAGCAATGACAGGTAGCTTGACGGCACGCGCAATCTGCGGCAACAACGCGAATGTGCCGACCTGGGTCGACAAGTCATGCGACAGGAAAAATCCGCGATGTCCACCGGCTTCGATGCCTTGCGCGATGATCGCATCGACCCCTTGCTGTTCCAGCCAGCGGGCCTCAGCAACGGTGGTCGCCGAGGATAGCACCTTGGCGCCCCAACTGCGTACGCGCGCCAGCAGCTCTGCGCTGGGCAAACCAAAATGGAAGCTCACCACCGCCGGCTTGAAATGACTCAACAACTCGGCCGCTTCTTCCGAAAAAGGCGCGCGCCCAGGACCGGCCGACAGACTTCTGGCATCGATACCGAACTCTTCAAAATAAGGAGCCAGAGCGGTACGCCATGCCGCTTCACGGTCCGCGTCGGGTGTCGGTGGGCGATGGCAGAAAAAATTGACATTGTATGGTTTGGCCGTACCGGCGCTGAGTTTCTCCAGTTCTGTACGTAATACCGGCAAACTCAATGCCGCGCAGGGTAAAGACCCCAATGCGCCAGCATTGGATACCGCAACAGCCAGCGCATGATCTTGCACGCCTGCCATTGGGGCCTGAATAAGGGGGAATTCGATACCGAGCAATTGCTGTAATGACGACATGATTTGTCCTGATCTAGTTAGTGCCGCACACGATAGCAGCTTGTATTTCACTACTCTGTGAGAGTATATCCACGCTTCAGAGCGCTTGCTTAGCGTGCGCCGTTTGTTACCTCTCCTTACCTTCTGCTTCGACATCAGATCTTGTCGGTAATTTACAATGGCGGTATTGCCAATCCACCGTTGTGTTTTCGTTCTCAGGAGATCCCAGGCATGCGCCGCTTGCATCCTTCATTTTTCATCCCGGTATCGACCATGCTGACACCGCTGCTCATGCTCACTGTGCTGGCCGGCTGCGCCTCGTCCAAACCGTCTTTCTATCACCAGGAAAGCTTCAGCGACACCGACACCTATTCGCGCACCGTTAATGCCAGCGACGCTGCCGCCTGCGAAGCCGCCAGGCGTGCTTTGCTGGGTCAGGGCTACATCATCAACAAGGCGCAAGCCACGCTCGTCGATGGCACCAAGAGCTTCCAGCCAGACCCAGACCAGCACGTCGAAATTGCTTTTCATATTGTCTGCGCCGCCAATGGCAAAGCCGAGCACAGTACGGCCGTCTTCGTCAGTGCTACGCAAGATCGTTATTCGTTGAAAAAGACCAATAATTCTGCCAGCTTAGGTCTGAGCGTACTGGGCTCGGTATCCATGCCGTTTGGCACCAGCGACGATTCGCTGGTGCGCGTGGCCAGCGAAACCATCCGTGCAGCAGACTTCTATGATCGCTTTTTCAACGCTGTGGAGCGTTACCTGACGCCGGGACAAGATAATCCTGTTGGCGTCAGCCAGCATGAGTTGGACGGTCCGCTGACGACACCCGAAAAAAAGGCGCCCGAGTAAGGACGCCTTGCTACGGACTCCCCTGCCATTTTTTGAGGCAAGAGGATAATGTCAATTAAAACAGTCACTTAGGACATTTAAAATGACTTGTTCACATACTTACCCACAATTTTTGTGGGTAAGTATGGTGTTATCGGACTTACGCTGCGTTGAGAACCGTCCCCGCTTGCGCTGTCTGCAGACGAGCAAGCTTAGTCACAGTCTCGGCGCACGCCCGAGCGACTTCACGTCCTTTGATCACGAAATGTTCACGGAAGAATTGCAGATGCTCGCCGTGTGAATGAAAGTGATGTGGTGTGAGCACGGCCGAAAAAACTGGCACTTCCGTTTCCAGCTGCACTTGCATCAAGGCACTGATAACCGACTGGGCGACGAAATCATGACGATATATACCGCCGTCGACCACCAGGCCGCAAGCCACAATACCGCCATACTTTCCGCCCTTGGCTAGAACCTTGGCGTGCAGCGGAATTTCAAATGCGCCGGGCAACTCGAAGAAATCGATCTCCATTTCGGAAATACCGAGATTTTCCATTTCGGCGGTAAAAGAAATGCGACATTGGTCCACGATCTCTTTGTGCCAACTAGCCTGGATAAAAGCAATACGTTTGCGGCCGGTACCGTTGCCGGCAGTATACTGAGGATGAATTACGGATGGGTGTTGCATTTGTTCAGGACTCCTGTTTGTTAAATAAAAACAGGGCGCATAGGATATGCCAGCACAGACGCACGTGTGCCTGCAAAGAGCATTATCCCGTTCTCTTTCATCCGGACTATGACCGTCGGCTCCGGGATCACACCGGCTCTGCTGACCTCGACAAACTATTGTTCGCCAAGCGCTCGCGGGCTCGCGGCCATGATCTATAACGCAACATCACGACCACATTACCGCCGGTGGGGATTTCCACCCCGCCCCGAGAACTTCATGGCAATCAATCGCGTTCGGCGATTGATTGCCATGCACGAATTTATCATGATTCTGTAATCATTGCAGTTGCCCGCGATTTGCGTACGGATTGCTCCTTTGCTCTCAGAATTTCCCTCTTTGCAACTAACCCACTTTCCATTGCTTGGCGAACGCGGCAACGCGATCATAAGAATCTGCAAAGCAAATGCGTCTACGACTCTAGCGCTCGGCGCTTGCTAGGGGTGGACGGCTAGATGATTGTCGGTTTTCGATGGCAATCTACAAATAGCGAACCATACGTTGATGGCTAGGCGTTCTGGCGGAGAGAGTCTTCGCATGCGGCAAGAAGGTGCGACGCCGCTAGCGGTGTTTTAGCAGTATTTTATTAGACGTTATTAGCTTTTGACCACGACCTGATTACGTCCCAGGCTCTTGGCGCGGTAGAGCGCCTCATCTGCGCCGTTGAGCAGTGGCAAAATTTCGCTGGTCTGATCTGGCGTCCAAGTTTGCACGCCGACACTGACAGTCAGATGATCGGCAGTAGGAGAGGTTGCGTGTGGAATGGCAAGATCGGCAATGCTGGCGCATAGCCGTTGGGCAAAGTTGACCGCTTGCTCTTCGCTGAGATCGGCCAGCAACATGATGAACTCTTCACCACCGTAGCGCGCGCAAATATCGGAGGGACGGCGCATCTGCGCAAAGAGCGCATTGGCGACCAGTTTCAAGGTCTTATCACCCTGCTGATGACCGTAATGATCGTTGTATGGCTTGAAATAATCGATGTCGATCATGAACAGCGACAGATTGCTGCGATGACGTTTGGAATGCCGCACCGCCTGGATGTAGCTTTCGTCGAAAAAACGTCGGTTATAGATGCCGGTTAGACCATCGGTGATGGCTTCGCGCTTGAATGCATCCGAGTGCGAGATGAGCATCTTCTCCCGTCTGACCGAATTGCTGGAATCACTGATTTGAATCAGACAGGTACGCACTCCACCTTCAGCACTGAGCAGCGGTGTCATGGTGATGGACTGATGCATACGCGCCGGTGTTTGACTCAACTCTTGCGCAACATACAACGGCAACGGCGAGCGATGCAACGCACTCGACAGCAACGACGGCGATCCGTAACTGATGACATTATTGAGTCCACGCAAAAAGCCTGGCGTCAGCTGCCCGCCGAACAACGTAACAATATTTTGCTGTAGGGCTTGCTCGCGACTGATGCCACTATGCCGACTCATCCAGTCGTTCCACAGCAGGATTCCCAAGTCTTCACCAACGACAATCAGGCCAAGATTGATGCTATTGACCACTTGCTCCGTGGAAAACCCGAGAGTTACATTGCTGCTCATGGAAATGTCGATCAAAGAATATTGCTTAGATATTGCTGTACGTGCGCAACCAGTTTGCTCAACGAAGTGGAGCTGAGCAAGAAAATCAAATGCCCTTCGGTATGGTGCTTTTCCAATACCAGATCAATATGCAAAACCAGAACATAGTTATCGTCACTACCGTTGTCGACAAAGCGGTCGGCGATGTCTTGCGGCGAGGAGATACTATAGCTTGGCAAGGAGCTGTTCAGACTGATGTCAAACATGTCAGCCATGGCCGACAAGGATGCATTGAGGATGATATTACCCAGCTCACTCATGGCTTCCTGCTCAAACTCAGCGAGGTCGTCGATGCTCATCTGCGAACCCATCATGTCGCGCACGATCTCCAGCGCGTAATTCTCGGTAAACAGCAACACTGCTTCAGCCGTGAAGGGACCGCTAAACACCTGGCTGACCGTAGCAAACTTGCCATCTTTCCCGGTCAGCACCGACGGAAAAATTTCGGCAGAGCTCAGTACCTTCAACGACGGCACCGACAACATGACCTCTTCGCCGATAATTTCGCTCAAAGTCAACGCGGCGCGCCCTGCGCCCACATTGAATACTTCTGTCAGCGCATCAATTTCGATGTCAGAAAAAACGTTCACGCGTTCTCCGTGAAAAAGCCGAGTGCACGTGCAATCGATTTTTCCGTCACCGGCTTGGAGACGAACATGGCGCCCATTTGTTGAGCCCTCGACTGCACTGCTTCTTGAATATTGGCCGAAAAAACTACCACGCGCACCTCTGGATATTGGACCAGAATGAGTTCGGCCGCTTCGGTGCCGAGCATGCCTGGCATATTGACATCCATGGTGCAATAGTCTGGCTGGCGCTCTTGCACCATCTGCAAGGCCTCATCTCCAGTGGCCGCCTCACGAATGATCCAATCGGCATGCACCGCCAGAATATGCGCCTTGATCAGCATGCGCGACACTTTACTGTCGTCGACGATCAAGAGATGCTTAGATGAATTAGTTGCGGACATGAAAGATGGCGGGCAAACCCGATAAAGATGAAAAAATCGATTACTTGGACAGCTGCATTCTTCATGGCTCAGGGATGAAGAGCATACCGGCTCCCTATTCTACAACTGCAATGTCAGTACCTCGCCAAATGCAATGGCCTGTGTATTGGTGGCGGCATGCATGGCCATCTGCAACACCGGCAACTCTTGCGCGCGCGCCTGCAATAGACGAATAGTACCAGCATGGCAAACGATAATGGCTTGGCTATGGCCGCGTTGCAACAGGTCTTCGCAAAACGAATCAATACGTTGCGCCACGTTAAGAACATTCTCGCCGCCGCCCGGACGATATCCCACCACATCAGCCGCCCATTGATCGATTTCCTCGCGCGGCAAGGCATCCCAGGCGCGTTGTTCCCAGCTGCCAAAATGCATTTCCATCAGGCGTGGGTCATAACGCACCGGCCCGGCTTGCAGTGCCGCAGCCAGCGGCTCGGCTAGAAACACGCAGCGTTGCAGCGGGCTAGAGTACAGCGGCACATAAGGCGGCAATGCCGGACGCACTTTCTCCAGCGCCACTCGGCATTCCTCTTCGGTGACGGCAAGATCGCTGCTACCGTAGCAAAGGCCTTTGTCGATCACTGGCAAGGGATGGCGGATCAAATGCAGCAGCATATTCAACCTTTCTGTTCATGAAGACGGCGCAGGCGATACCGTGGCCAACAGACCAAGATAAATCGCAACTTCGCTCAATTGTTGTACAGCACCCAAACAATCGCCGGTGTAACCACCGATACGACGCTGGAAAAAACGCGCCAAAAATACAGTCGCACCCAACCCCGTCAACAAGGCCAGCGCCATAGCCGCCAAACTGAGCCGCCCCAGCAGCAGGCATGCCGCCATTGGCAACAGTGCGGTCAAGGCCGTAATGGCAAACTCGATCGTGCTCATCTGTTGTGCCAAGGGCTTGGCCTTGCCTTCCTCTCGCACATAATCCATACGCCAGATCAGCACCGCCGCGAAACAGCGCGACAGCGGATGCGCCAACAACAAAGCCGGCACCACCTGTACTACCGGCAAATAGGCCAGGCAGACGATCTTGGTCCCTAGCAACAAGACGATACCAATCACACCAAACGCACCGAGCCGCGAATCGCGCATGATTTCCAGCACCCGCTGCTGCTGCATGGCACCACCAAAGCCATCACAAACATCGGCAAATCCATCTTCGTGCAAGGCACCAGTGAGGTAAATGCCGGCGGCCGTCGACAACAACACCGCTAGCGGCGACGGCAAACAGTATACAAGTATGCTGTAGACGGCGGCACACAAGATTGCCACCAACAAGCCGATAGCCGCAAAATAACGTGTGGCATGGGCTAACCAGTCTGACTCAAAACCCACCCAGCGTGGTGCCGGCAGCCGGGTAAAAAATTGTAGTGCGGTAAAAAATAAGCGCAACTGATACCGCAGGCCACCTGGCGCAGCAGGAGGCCGAGATTGCGGAGTTGGCACGACAGCCATTTCAGGCACTCTTTTCGCTGACCTGGGCCGATGAAAATGTCGCCATCTGCGCCAGGAAATTGACTGCAGCATGCAACAAAGGCAAGACCAGAGCACTACCGGTCCCCTCGCCCAGGCGTAGATCCAGCTGTAGCAGCGGACGGGCCTGCAGGTGCTCAAGCATGCGTCGATGTCCATGCTCGTCGGAACAATGCGAAAACACGCAATAGTCAAGAATGGCCGGTTGCAGTGCAGCCACCACCAACAATGCCGAAGTCACGATGAAACCATCGATAACCAGCACCATTCGGCGCTCGGCGGCCTTTAAGATGGCACCCACGATCATGGCGATTTCAAAGCCGCCGAAGACGCGCAACACGTCCAACGGCGCGGCGACGGTGGCATGATGCGCGACGGCGCGCCCAATAACCTGCTGTTTGTGCAATACGCCAGCGGCGGCCAGTCCAGTACCGGCGCCAACACATTGCGATACGGTAATGCCGGTGATCTTGTGCATGATGGCTGCCGCAGCGGTGGTATTACCGATACCCATTTCGCCGAAACCAATCACATCGGCATCTAGTTCGGCGATCAATTCCATGCCGCGCTGCAAGGCCTGTTCGCATTGCACCGAGGTCATGGCTTCCTGTTCGGCAAAATTAGCAGTGCCACTGCCGATTTTGCGGTCAATCAAACCCGTGCGAACACCAAATTCATGATTCACGCCGGCATCAACAATATGCAAGGCACAATTATTTTGACGCGCAAAAACGTTGATGGCCGCACCATCGGCGAGGAAATTCTCCACCATTTGCCACGTCACACTTTGTGGATAAGCGGAAATATTTTCCGCGACAATGCCATGGTCGGCAGCAAACACCACAATCGCAGCGCGGCCGATGCGCGGTGCCGGCGTCTGTTGAATCAGACCGATACGTCGGGCGACCTGCTCAAGTACGCCGAGGCTGCCCTGTGGCTTGGTTTTATTATCAATCGCGGCTTGCAATGCCTCTGACAAACGTTCGTCGCGCGTTGATGGTAATTGTGGAATACGCATATATGAATCACAGGTCCGTGAATGAAGACGGAAATGAAAAACTGTCAGTATAAAAGATCGTCTTCGGCGCAGGCGCAAGTATCTGACCCGGCACAGGAAAATGCAGCGCCGAAAGCGCGGCCGAATTCTTCGCATGCCGGCTCTCGCAAAACAAAAAAGCCTCGCATCACACAAATAGGTGATGCGCGGCATTTTACGATCTGGCTGAGGACAACTGCTGACACCCGACTGACAAGATTTAGCTTTTTAGCGCTTCGCGTATGGCTTTTGTCAGGTCTTCAATTGCAAACTTGGAAACGTAGCCATTTGCACCGATATTTTTGACATGATCTTCATTGGTTGAACCGGATAGTGATGAGTGGATCACCACAGGAATGGCCTTCATGCGCTCCTCACGCTTGATATTGCGCGTGAGCGTGAAACCATCCATTTCGGGCATTTCAAGGTCCGTCAACACCATGGCCACGCGATCCGTGACGGGTACGCCCTGCGTGCGTGTTTCTTCGTTGATTTTTACGATTCGGTCCCAGGCTTCCTTGCCGGTCTTGTACATCTCGAATGGCAGGCCCATCGCCGTCAATCCTTGCTCAACCAGCGAGCGCGCCACACGTGAATCGTCAGCAGCAATCACCACAGCCCCCGGCTTGAGATTGATGCCTTCGATACCGCCCGCATTAATATTGCGATCAACCGGCATAAACTCGTGGAGAATTTGTTCTACGTCGAGCACCTGCGCCAGACGTGTGCCGCTTTCATCATCGTCTAGGCGCGCGATACTGGTGACAAAATTACCACCCGCCTTGGATTCCGCCGACAACACCTGACTCCATTCCAGACGCACGATCTCCTCTACCGACTCCACGGCAAATGCCTGGGTGGTACGCGCATATTCAGTGACCAGCAAAATATTCAAGCCGGTCTTGGGCACACAGCCGACCACGCTGGGCAAATCAATGACCGAGATGATCTGACCGCGAATATTAACCATCCCCAACATCGGTGAACGGGTACCAGCAGCCGTCGTAATGTGTGGCATCGGCACGATCTCGCGGATCTTGAACACATTGATGCCAAACAGCTCCGAGCGCACACCATGCGGGTCGGCACCGAGACGGAACAGCAATAATTCAAATTTATTGGAACTGGTGAGATTAGTTCTTTCGTCAATTTCTTTTTGAAACGCATCCATTTCATTCTCTCCCGCGCACTATCGCTTCTGTTATTTGAACTAGCAGTCACGCCAATGTAAAGGGTAATGTCTGGAAAAACAATTCAATCCCATGTAATACGACATAAATCTGCACTTACCAGCGAAAAACGGCATTTGGGGAAGAACGTCAGCCTTCTGAAAAAGGAGTCAGATGCCGGGATTTTTTGTCACTGCGGCCAAACCGAGCGCAATAAATGGCGATGAAAATAAAAAAAGAAGCTCATGACTGAGCTTCCTTTTGAATTTGGAGCGGGAGAAGAGGCTCGAACTCTCGACCTATACCTTGGCAAGGTATCGCTCTACCAACTGAGCTACTCCCGCAGGGAGATTTTGCAAGAAAATCGGGCACTTTTAAGCCTAATCAAGCCACTTTTTCTACTAGCACTTGCCTGTGCACCAGCAGCTTGACGCGAATATCCGCCTTAAGTTCGCAAAAAGCGAAGAAGAAAATTATATACATAATCCACCCATCTTGCAAGCACCACTAAACCAAACGACTGCCCAGCCCGCAAAAATAAGACGCCACGCCTCTTATTTCAGGCCCGCCTCTTAGTGGCCAAATTGCCGACATAGATGTCTGCCCCAAGCGAGCCAGAAGAACAACTCAAATGCCAGAAAAATTACGAGCAAATAATCGTACTCGACCAATAGCGACCGCCCATGCCGCTCCCTAGACTAGCCCCTCCAGCCAAGCTCAACAGGTTTTTTGAGCGAAGGCCGGATGCCCCCCCCATTTCCGCCATCACCCGATATTTTTCAAGTCGATGCTTTGTATTTCGACTTTCGAACCGGGAGTGCTTGGCGGGAGATTTTTTACATCAATGAATCGAGGATTTCTATGGTTTTACGCTCAATAAGCATTTCATTTGCCACCTGCCTACTTACCATCTCCGCTTATGCAGGCGCTGCCGACATGGAGAAACAAGCTTGGTACATCGGCGCCGGCCTTGGCCATGCTCAAAACCAAGTCGCCAACGTTAATTTTCCATCCGACAGCAATCAAAACAATAGCGCCATCGGCTTGAAATTGTATGCCGGCTATCAGTTCACCGAAAACTGGGCAGCAGAACTGGAGTATGCCGACTTAGGAAAATTCAGCAATGATTCAGACTTCTTACACACGTCCATTCGCGCCTCTGGCGTGGGAGTGAGCGCTCTTGGCATGTTACCGCTGTCAAAAGAATTTACGGTGTTTGGCAAGCTCGGCACATTCACCAAAAGAAGCAAGGTCGAAGAATACACGACCTCCGGTGATTATTCCTATTCTGAGCAATCCGTCAGATTGAGTCCTATGTTGGGCGTCGGGGCGCAGTACCACTTCACGCCAAACATTGCAGTTCGTGGCGAATATGAATATCTTGGCAAAACTCGCATTGGCGATCTCGATGCCAAGTTAAGCAATGACCTACTCTCCATCAGCGCGCGCTTTAGCTTCTAATCGAAATCAATTTACATAACAAGCCGGTCAGCCAAGCTGTCCGGCTTTTTTTGCATTTGCATAAGCTGCCCGGCACACATATTCGGCGACAGGAAAATGCACTGAAATACGAAATCAAGCAATCGCGTGAGCGCAATCAAGTCCAAAGAATTATGGGCAAAAAATAGCCCGCTAAAAAGCGGGCTTAATTTCAAACTTCAAAAAAATCTTGGAGGCGGGGGTCGGGATCGAACCGGCGTAGACGGCTTTGCAGGCCGCTGCATAACCACTTTGCTACCCCGCCAGGGGTGACGCGCCAGAGGCACGTAGCACAAATCATCATGCACGCTCAATTTCAATGCGTGCTACAGGCCTATGCTCACAATAAAAAAAGGAAGCGCGCTGAACGCTTCCTTTTACATATTCTGGAGCGGGAGAAGAGGCTCGAACTCTCGACCTATACCTTGGCAAGGTATCGCTCTACCAACTGAGCTACTCCCGCATCGAACAAGCGACTTCTTATTGCTGTTCAAAGAAGGCCGTATTGTATCCCCACATATTCAGTAGCGCAAGCACATTTGCGAATATTCCGACTTCACCATTCCAGGCGACAGGGCATTATTTGCAACATGGTTGCATTTACATGGTAAGTAATTGTAAGATGCGTAAATGCAACCATGTTGCAAATAGCACACTCAATCATCCAACACATCCATTTAACGCCGTCATCCATCGCATGCGCCCTCCTTATCCCTTGCCAGCCCAAGTCGCCACGAGCCACTCACCGGCATTGATGCATGCACAGTGTCAGCCTACGCGCAACTCCTTGTCGATCATCGTGGCTTACCCATGCTCATGAACACCCAATTACCTTGGCCGCGTCTCATCTCTGGCAGCCGTGCGAGCCGGATGATGCTGTTACTGGTCATCACGATTTTGACGCTAAAACTGTGCAGCCTGGGTTTTCATCATCACGCTCTCAATGGAAAAGTAGATGATTGCGCCAGTTGCCAGCTAGCGGCCGCAGACTTGCCGCCGCTTCCGATGTTGCTTCGGGCAGGCATGCAGACGTCTGTCATTTTTCTACTTCGCTTTATTCTCAGCGAGCCAACGTATTTCTTTGCGGCCGTACTCAGTCTTTATCTTGGCCCTATCCGCAAGCGCCGCCGCGCCTGCACCTGCATCGCCAATTCGATTACTCCACCACCCCGCTCATCACCTATATCTGAGCGGACAGGTTTTGCTTTTTTGGGAATTTAGTCATGAATACACGTTTGTTACGACTGAGCGCATTGATCGCGCTCGCCTATGGCTTTACCGCACCAACTGCTAATGCGCAATCTTCTTTGAAAACGATCACAGGCACGATACAAGATGCCCAAGGTCAGCCTATAGACAATGCAGAAGTTGAACTAGAAGATGCCAGCGGCAAGGAGTTAGCCAAAAGTAGTAGCGACCAGCAAGGACATTTTTCCTTTGCCCACATCGCCTCCGGCAACTATGCCGTGATCACCAGCAAGAACGGCTATGATGCCGGCACAGGCAAACTGAGTGTGCGCGCTGACGGCGATGCCGATGCGACCATTGCCATTACACTCGACGCCAGCGCAGCGCTGCCAACCATCGACATTGCCGCCGAGCGCCTCGATCGCGCACGCAACGGCATTCTGGTCGAGACCGGCAGCAGCGCCTACCACATCAGCGGACAAGATATTGCCGCCCTGCCGCAAGGCGCAGACACTTCCTTCAATCAGGTGCTACTGCAGGCCCCTGGCGTAGCGCAAGATTCCTTCGGGCAACTGCATGTACGCGGCGACCACGCCAACTTGCAATATCGCCTTAACGGCATCCTGCTCCCAGAAAGCATCTCGGGCTTCGGACAGACGCTGGACACGCGCTTCATCGATAACGTCAACCTGCTGACTGGCGCGCTGCCAGCACAATACGGCTACCGCACCGCCGGCATTGTCGATATTCAAACCAAGACCGGCCAACTGACGCCCAGCGGCGATATCGGCATGGTCATCGGCAGCAACAATACGCGCCAAGTCAACGGCGAGGCCAGTGGCTCGCTCAACGGCATCAGCTACTATGTCACCGGATCACTCGATGCCAACAATCTGGGTATAGAAAATACCACCGGCGCTGCGTCGGCGCTGCACGACCGCACGGTGCAAAACAAAGCCTTCGGTTATTTTTCCTACCTGATCAATCCAGACACGCGCTTGAGCCTGATTTTGGCCAACACCGACAGCGGCTTCCAGATTCCGAATATTCCCGGTCAAACGCCAAGTTATCCACTGCCTGGCGTCAATATCGCGTCGGCCAATCTCAATGAAACCCAGCGCGAAACCAACCGCTACGGCATCCTCTCTTTGCAAGGAGGAATCGGCGACGACATCGACTATCAGATCGCCGCTTTCAGCCGTTATAGCAGCGTGCAATTTCAGCCAGACACCTACGGCGATCTGATTTATACCGGCGTATCCACGCAAGTTGCACGCAGTGGATTGGCCAACGGCCTGCAAGCAGACGCTAGCTATCACCTCAATCAAAACCATACCTTGCGCAGCGGTATCTCGTACACCCGCGAAACCTTGCGCAACAGCGATCAGTCATTAACCCTGCCAGCCGATGCCGACGGCAATCCGACCAGTGACACGCCGATTTCCATCAACGACAGCAGCACTAAAGTCACCAGCGAAGTTGGCGTCTATTTACAAGACGAGTGGAAGCTCACCGATACGCTCACCTTGAACTACGGCGCGCGCTTCGATGAACTCGACGCCTATGTCACCGGTAGTCAACTGAGCCCGCGCATCGCCCTGGTCTATCAGATGACGCCGCGCACGACACTGCACGCCGGCTATGCACGTTATTTCACACCACCCACCAATGAGTTGATCCCCGCCACGACCGTCGCCAGCTTTGTCAACACCACCGGCGCGGCCGCCAGCAGCCAGAACGATCCCGTGCAACCGGAGCGCTCCAACACCTATGACCTGGGCTTGAGCCACAAAGCGACAGAAAATCTGACACTGGGCCTGGATGGCTATTACAAACAAGTCACTAATTTGCTCGATGAAGGCCAATTCGGTTCAGCCTTGCTGTATACACCATTCAACTATGCGCAGGGCAAGATCTACGGTTTGGAACTAACGATGAACTATCGACAGAATGATTTTTCTGCCTATTTCAATCTGGCACGCGCAACCGCTCTGGGTAAGGACATCATTTCCAGCCAATACAACTTCACTCAGGAAGAACTCAACTATATTGCCAATAACTGGGTGCACCTGGATCACGATCAGGCGATCACGGCATCGGCAGGCGCGTCTTACCTGTATCACGGCACCACCTACAGCGGCGACGCCATCGCCGGCAGCGGCTTGCGCAGCGGTTTTGCCAATACCGATCACTTGCCTTTCTACACCACCATCAATCTGTCGGCCGCGCATACCTTCAGTGATTCACCCATGGGCAAGGTAACGGTGCGCCTGAGTGTGGTCAATCTGTTCGATGCGACTTATGAAATTCGTGACGGCACCGGCATTGGCGTCGGCGCGCCGCAGTATGGTCAGCGCCGCGGCATGTATCTGGCCTTGAGCAAGCATTTCTAAAACAGGCACGGCGCAACAAGGAAGAAAATGAGGACAAAAAAAACAGGCGCCGAAGCGCCTGTTTTTTTGCTGATCTATTTGCGTGAAACAGACCAAAGAATGCTGGAGCGGGAGAAGAGGCTCGAACTCTCGACCTATACCTTGGCAAGGTATCGCTCTACCAACTGAGCTACTCCCGCGTGAACAAGAGCGCTACTATAAAGAACCCACAGAGAAAGTCAAGCGTCGGTCGTCGTTTCCTGGATTTTTTTTATCAACGGCCATGCTTTACGCAGGTAATACAGCATCGACCATACCGTCAGCAAGGCCGCCACGAATAACAACACATGCCCCCACAACCGGGTATCGAGCATACCTCCCAGCTCGTTATAGAACAGCAGCATAGGAATAGCGACCATCTGCGCCGTGGTTTTGATTTTGCCCAAGGAACTGACAGCCACCGATTTGGACGCGCCGATCTGCGCCATCCATTCGCGCAAGGCCGAAATGGCGATTTCACGGCCGATGATAACGAAGGCGATGATGGGATGGACGCGGTCAAGATGCACCAACACCAGCAAAGCGCCAGTGACCATGAGCTTGTCGGCCACGGGGTCAAGGAAGGCGCCAAATGCCGAGGTCTGATTCCAACGACGCGCCAGAAAGCCATCAAACCAGTCGGTTGCAGCCGCCACAACAAAAATGATGGTCGATGCCACGCCCTGCTGATCTCGTGACAAACCAAGCTCCGGTACGTAGAACACACCTACCACCAAGGGAATCAAGGCCACGCGCAACCAGGTGAGCAAAATGGGGAAATTGAATGGCATACGTAATTTTTTTATCTGAAACTGCTGAGCAGAATTAAGTTTATCGAGATAGTATCAGAGCCGGGCGCTAAAACACTGCTAGCAAGTGATAGATGTTGCAGCGAAAACCGGTGGCATCAGTGCAACTGGCGATAAATTTCTTCCGCTAGGGTGTGTGAAATACCCTCTACCGAGGCCAACTCATCAATACTGGCATCGGTTACGCCGCGCAGACCGCCGAAACGAGCCAATAATTTCTGTCGCCGTTTGGCACCGACACCCTCAATTTCTTCCAGTCGTGAAGTCTGCCGTGCCTTGTCACGTTTGGCGCGCATGCCGGTAATCGCAAATCGGTGCGCTTCATCGCGAATCTGGGCAATCAGCATCAAGGCGGCCGATTCCTTGCCCAGTTCCTGCGGCATCCGGCCGTCCACGAACACCAAGGTTTCCAGGCCCACCTTACGCCCCTCCCCCTTGGCAACGCCGACGATGAGACTCAAATCCAGCCCAAGTTCGGTAAACACTTGTCGTGCTATTTCCACCTGGCCTTTGCCGCCATCAATGAAAACAATATCCGGCATCGTGCCTTCGCCGTTGGCGACTTTTTCGTAACGGCGCGTGAGCACCTGGCGCATCGCTGCATAATCATCGCCTGGTGTGATGTCATTGATGTTGTAGCGCCGGTACTCGCCGTTTTGCATGGCGTGATGATGAAACACGACACACGAGGCTTGCGTCGCCTCCCCTTGCGTATGGCTGATATCGAAACATTCGGCGCGCAGACTCTCGACATCATCGCCGTCCAGCCCCAGCGCTTCCACCAAGGCGCGCGTGCGGGCCTGTTGCGAGCCCTGTTCGGACAGCAGCCGTGCCAACGCAATCTCGCCGCCCTTGTGCGCCATCTCCAGCCATTGACGACGTTGCCCCTGCGGCTGAAAAGTGAGCGTAATGCGATGGCCGCATTGTTCCATCAAGGCCAGCATCAGGGCCGGATCGTCGAACTCTTGATTGACAATCAGATTGCCGGGGATGAATTTATCGATGTAGTGCTGCGCCAGAAAGGCTTTAACCACGGCCATCTCGAGCGACTCATCGATATCGGCCAAGGCATCAGCACCATCGACATGGGTCGGAAAGTAGGCGCGGTCCCCTAAATGACGGCCACCGCGCACCATCGCCAGATTGACGCAAGCCCGCCCCCCCTGGACGATCACGGCGATGATGTCGATGTCGGCGTCACTGCCGGTTTCCATGGTCTGCTGATGCAGCACGCTCGATAAGGACGTGATCTGGTTGCGTACGGCAGCGGCCTGCTCGAACTTGAGCTCACCGGCGAAGGCATGCATCTTCTTTTCCAGCACGTCGAGCACTTCGGTCTGACGACCGCGTAGAAATTTGGATGCATGCTCGACATCCAGCGCATAGTCTTCGGCACTGACCAGATTGACGCACGGTCCGCTGCAACGATGGATCTGATGTAGCAGGCAGGGCCGCGTACGATTGGCGTAGACCGTGTCTTCGCAAGTGCGCAGCAGGAACACCTTTTGTAGAATCTGGATCGACTCCTTGACCGCCCAGGCATTGGGAAAAGGTCCGAAATACTGGCTTTTCTTGTCTACCGCGCCACGGTAATAGGCCATGCGCGGAAAGACATGCGCACTGATTTTCAGGTAAGGATAGGACTTGTCATCGCGAAACAGAATATTGAAGCGCGGCCGCAACGTCTTGATCAGATTGTTTTCCAGCAGCAATGCTTCGGCTTCGCTGCGGGTGACGGTCGTCTCCAGCCGCGCAATGCGCTCGACCATCATGGCGATACGAGGACTACTCAGGGTCTTTTGAAAATAACTGGAAACCCGTTTCTTAAGATCACGCGCCTTGCCTACGTAGAGCAGATTGTCATTGGTATCGAAATAGCGATACACACCTGGCAAATGCGGCAGCTTGGCCACCGTCTCTAGGACGATGGCACGTGGATCGAGGGGCAAGGTGTCTGACATGCTGATGCAGCGCCGGTGCTGGTACGCTTATGCCAGCGACTTAAGCAATGCTTTGGCGGCGCAAAAACGCGCATCCTGTTGCAAGCTGTGCCAATCCAGGGCCACGGTTTGTGGCACCAGCGCCGCAATACGCGCAGCCGACAGCGCCGACACCTTGGTCTGAAGGCCGCTCAACAACTGGTCGGCCTTGTCCGGGTTATTGCAAATGAGGACCATGTCGCAACCAGCCTGCAGCGCAGCCTGGGCACCATCGATCACGCCGCCGGCCGCGCTGGCGCCTTCCATGCTGAGATCGTCGCTGAAAATGACTCCTTGGAAACCCAAGTCCTGACGCAGGATGCCCAGCCATTTTTTGGAAAATCCAGCCGGATGGGGGTCCACTTTAGGATAAATCACGTGTGCCGGCATCACTGCGGCGAGGCTCATGCCAAGCCAATCGTAAGGTGCAGCATCGTCACCGATGATGTCTTCGAATGGCCGCTCATCGACCGGAATGGCCACATGCGAATCGGCCTGAACAAAGCCATGACCGGGAAAATGTTTGCCACAGTTAGCCATGCCGGCCAATGCCAGGCCATGATTGAGACTCTTGGCCAACAAGGTCACCACACGCGGATCACGATGAAAAGCGCGCGCACCAATCACGTCAGACTGGCCGAAATCGAGATCGAGCACCGGCGTAAAGGACAAATCGACGCCGCAGGCGCGCAGCTCGGCGGCCAGTACGAAGCCGACTGCCGTGGCCAGCTTGGTCGCTTGCAAGACGTCTTGCTCCCATAGTTTGCCCAACGAACGCATAGCCGGCAAATGGGTAAAACCGTCGCTCTTGAAGCGCTGCACCCGGCCGCCCTCGTGATCGACCGCAATCAATACGCCGGGACGCGCGGCATGGATCGCCTTGGTAAGTGCAATCAGTTGCTGACGGTTTTCGTAGTTGCGCGCAAACAGGATCACGCCGCCGGTCAGCGGATGCTGAATACGGCCGATATCTTCTGCCGTCAGCGTGGTGCCGACCACATCGAGCATGACTGGTCCAAGTGGACTTTTCGCTTGTTGCTGAGCTGCTACGTTCATGTTTTCTCCACTATGACAAAGGCAACCGCATACTCAGCCTCATCGGTGATTGAGACTTGTGCGGTCAGGCCGTTCTGTTCCATCCAGATTTTCAGTTTGCCGCTGCAGACCACTTCTGGTTTACCGCTGGCAGCATTGAGCGTTTGCATCGCGCGCCACGTCATGGGCATGCGCATGCCCATGCCGATGGCCTTGGAAAACGCTTCCTTGGCCGCGAAACGCGTCGCCAGGAAACGGATGCCGCGCACTTCTACCTTGGCCTTGCGGCTCAGGTATTTGGCCATTTCTTCGGGACCAAGGATGCGCCCGGCAAAACGGTCGCCGTAACGATCCAACGCCGCCTTGACGCGTGAAATTTGTAGGATATCGGTGCCGATACCGTAAATCACGATCAGCTCCGCACCGCGCTCAAACGCGCTTTCTGCATGATCGCCTTCATCTCGCTGACCGCATTGTGCCAGCCGACAAACACGGCATGCGCAACGATGGCATGGCCGATATTGAGTTCGGCAATATCGCCAATGGCCGCGATCGCCTGCACATTGGTGTAATGCAAACCATGTCCGGCATTGACTTTAAGGCCTTGCTTGAGGCCTGCCAGCACGCCGGCTTTAACACGCTCGAGTTCCTTTTGCTGTTCGGCGTCGTCGCGCGCCTCGGCATAACGGCCGGTGTGCAGTTCAATGACTGGCGCACCAGTTTCGGCGGCGGCCTTGATCTGCTCTTCGTCGGCATCGATGAACAGGCTCACGCGTATGCCCTCAGCTTGTAATTGCCGCACCGCCGCTTGCACCTGGGCGAAATGAGTGACCACGTCGAGCCCACCTTCGGTAGTCACTTCATTACGCTTTTCCGGCACCAGACAAGAATCATGCGGCTTGATGCGGCAGGAAAAATCGATCATCTCGCTAGTCACCGCCGCTTCCAGATTCATGCGTGTGCGCAGCAAAGGTCGGATGGCTTCGACATCGGCGTCACGAATATGCCGGCGATCTTCGCGCAAATGCAGCGTGATGGCGTCAGCGCCGGCGTCTTCCGCTTGCAAGGCGGCTTGAATCGGATCCGGATAACGGGTCCCGCGCGCATTGCGCAAGGTGGCGATGTGATCGATATTGATGCCCAGCTCAAGAACAGGGCCGACAGGATGCAGGAAACTCATGGTTTATCGCGATACGCTGTGAGGTGAGGAAGAAGATGATACTGCGGTACTTGGCGTGACTTGCGCAGCCTGTGCATTGCCCTGAGGCAGCACCACCCCAGCATTGATGAGCGCCGGTTTCCAGCGCCAGTTGAATGCCAGCATGGCCATGCCGCCAGCGACCAATCCCCAGAATGCAGTGCCAATGCCAAACAGAGAAATACCGGAAGCAGTGACCAGGAAGGTGATCAAGGCAGCTTCCCTATGTTTTTCATTGGACATGGCTACGGTCAAGCCATTGGCGATCGTGCCGAACAGCGCCAGCCCGGCAATGGCCATCACCAGTGCTTTTGGAAAGGCCGCGAACAAGGCCACGACCGTTGCGCCGAACACGCCGGCGACCAGATAAAATACGCCGGCAGCAACACTAGCCATATAGCGTTTGGCCGGATCCTCATGCGCTTCCTTGCCCATGCAGATGGCCGCAGTGATGGCCGCCAGACAGATCGAGAAACAGCCGAAGGGCGCCAGCACCAGCGTCACCAATCCGGTCGATGTCATCAGCGGCGAGACCGGCGTGTGGTAACCGGAGGCACGCATGATGGCCACGCCCGGCGCATTCTGCGACGCCATGGTGACCACAAACAGCGGGATGCCGACCCCAAGCAGGCTAGTCAGGGAAAACTGCGGCATGATCAGTACGGGATGTGCCAACGCAATCTGAAAGTGCTCCAATTTGAGCAAACCCTGGTTGGCTGCAAATGCGGTTCCCAGAATCAGTACAATAATAATCACATAGCGCGGCAGCCAACGTTTGACCAACAAATAGCTGACAAACATCAACAGCACCAGACCAAACTCCAACTTCATGGCGGCAAACACATCCATGCCAAACCGCACCAGAATGCCAGCCAGCATGGCAGCGGCGATGGACAAGGGAATGCGATTCATGACACGCGCGAACAAGCCCGTGACGCCGCAAATGGTTACCAGCGCGGCAGAAAACATGAATACGCCGATCGCCTGCGGCATCGTCAGGCCGGCCAGGCCGGTAATGAGCAAGGCGCCACCCGGCGTTGACCAGGCCGTGACTACCGGCTTGCGATAATACAAGGACAGACTGATACAGGTCACCCCCATACCCAGGCCCAGCGCAAAAATCCAGGAGCTGATCTGATCCGGCGTGGCGCCTGCAGCAGCGGCGGCCTGAAAAATAATCGCCGCCGAGCTACTGAAGCCGATAAGAACAGCAACGAAACCTGCCGTCATGGCAGACCAGGAAAAATCCTTGAACACCGAGGTCTCCGTACCACTAGAGTTGTGATAGATCGATCAGGATCTGGCGCGTATTGAGTTGCGCGCCGCCCAGATGATGAGATAGCAAGAAACGCATCAGTAACTTGCTTTGCGTCTGCGTATTGGCATCGCTGTAATCTTCGCGCTCCATATCGAGCAAAGTCTTGCCCGAGACTTTCGGCCAAACGTCGCCGGCGCGCACCGGACGCACACCATGTTCAGGGTCGACCACATAGATGCTAGCGGGATCAACGGTCTTTTTGAGCAAGGTGCATGTGGTCCAGTCGGCGGCCACACCGGTTTCCTTGAGCAAAGCACGTTCAAACTGACGCAACACGCCCAGCCCGGACTCGCCATGGGCGAGCTGATTCAAGGTCGAGACATAGTGATCGAACAAGGCCGGATGCGGATCATCGCGCGCCAGCAATTTCACCAGCAATTCATTGAGATAAAAACCGCACAGCAAGGCCGATTTTTCCAGTGGCCACAAACCACCGACCCATTCAGCTGCAGTCAAGGTACGCACTTCGGATTTGCCGCTCCAGCTTACCGAGAGCGGCTGAAAAGTCTGCAATACGCCACGCAATTTGGAATGCGGGCGTTTAGCGCCCTTCGCCACCAAGGCAATACGACCATGGTCGCGAGAAAACACGTCAACGATCAGACTGGTTTCCTTGTAGGGATAGCTGTGCAATACAAAACCGGGCTGCGCCTGAACGCGCGATTCCGCCACTTTAACGCGGCGCGGCACAGTTGGAGCACGCCGCTTGGCAATTGCAGAATTCTTGGCATTGGTCAGCGCCGATTCGGTGGCCGCCGCACTCAGCGCGACCGCGTCGGTGCTAGCAGTTGCCGTCACAGAGCCCACAACAATATCAGCGGAGATCGCAGCCATAAATAATTTAGTTGGTAATACTATTCGTAGCCGTAGGCACGCAATCCGGCTTCGTTATCAGCCCAGCCGGATTTGACTTTGACCCAGATTTCCAGATAGACCGGGCCGCCAAACAGACGCTCCATATCCAAACGCGCCTGTGTCGAAATGTCTTTCAGACGCGCGCCCTTGTTGCCGATCACCATGGCCTTGTGACCATCGCGCTCAACCAGAATCGCCGCGAATACACGCCGCAAATTGCCTTCCTGTTCGAACTTCTCGATCAGTACGGTACTGGTATAGGGCAATTCTTCGCCAACGAAACGAAAGACTTTCTCACGCACAATTTCAGAGGCCAGGAATTTTTCGCTGCGGTCCGTAATATCATCTTCGCCGAACATCGGAGGATTGAGTGGCAGCAGCTTGCGAATTTCTTCCTGCAAATAATCCAGCTGAAAACGCTGCTTGGCCGACACCGGCACCACGGCAGCAAAATTATGCTGAGCGGCGACTTCCTGCGCGAACGGCATGAGCACTGCCTTATCCTTGTTGCGGTCGGATTTGTTCATCACCAGAATACACGGCACATTGGCTGGTAACAGTGCCATCACCTGCTTGTCGGCCGGGCCAAAGGTGCCAGCTTCGATCACATACAAAATCACGTCAGCCGCAGTCAGGGTCGTGGTGACAGTGCGGTTGAGTGTCTTGTTCAGGGCATTGCTGTGGCGCGTCTGAAAACCCGGTGTGTCAATGTAGACATACTGGGTGTTGGCGATGGTTTGGATACCGGTGATACGATGCCGCGTCGTTTGCGCCTTGCGCGAAGTAATACTAACTTTGGCGCCAACCAATACATTCATCAATGTCGATTTGCCTACGTTCGGGCGACCGACAATAGCGATGTAACCACATCGATAATCACTCGATGTGTCGGCAGGGGCGGAGATTTCTGTCATGCGGTTTTACTTTGTGTAACGGTGGATATGGAGACATGTGTCTCACTACGACTATCTTGCGTGGCAGCACTGGCTGGCGCAAGCGGTCGCTCGTGTTTGTCTGACCGATCAGACTTATCGAACTTTTCATTCTTCTCGGTTTTGACTTCAACTTTGTGCTCGGTTTTGGTATCAAGCTTGCTGTTGTCGAGCTTGCCTGACTTGGTCACGTTGAATTTTTCTACCTTACTTGCAACCACCACTTCTGGCTGCCCATCGATGGGAGCGTCTGGTTGGATTGTGGCAATGCCGGCCAGTTTGAGTTGCGTCGTGCGCGCGCGTGGCTTGCGTCCCGTTGCCGGCACTTTCACAAATGCTGCCTGTACCGCTTCCAGCGCCAGCTTTGCCGCCGCCTGTTCACCGGCGCGACGACTGCCGCCAGTGCCAAACACCTGAATTTCGAGTTTCGGCACTAGGCATTCAATTTCGAATTCTTGATTATGTGCGGCGCCATGGGTTGCCACCACGTTATATTGCGGCAACGGAATTTTTTTACCTTGCAAATATTCTTGCAACAAGGTCTTGGCATCCTTGCCCAAGGTTTTAGGATCAACCGTATCGAGTATCGGGATGTAAAGCGAACGAATCACATCGCGTGCAGCGTCAAACCCCGCATCCAGGAAAATCGCGCCAAATAGCGCTTCGAGGGTGTCCGCCAGGATGGACGGACGACGGAAACCACCTGACTTCAACTCGCCTTCGCCTAGACGCAAAAAATGCGACAAATCGAGGCGCTGAGCAATTTCATAAAGCGATTGTTGCTTGACGAGGTTGGCGCGCAAGCGCGACAGATCACCTTCATCAATCTTGTTGTAACGATCAAACAACAGCGAAGCAACGACGCAATTGAGAATAGAGTCGCCAAGAAATTCCAGCCGTTCGTTATGCAAGCTGCTGTGGCTACGATGCGTCAAGGCCTGCTGCAGTAACGTAGCGTCCCTGAATACGTGCCCCAACCGATTTTGCAATACTAATGGATCCATTTATTCATCCGTCGCTTAGTCGCTTAGTCGCTTGAAGAGCCGAAGCCAAGCAGCGCTACTGAGCACATTACCGGCAATCACTGCCGCCTGAACCATTATCCGCAATCGCGGACCTGGGCAGCCCGCGCCACTCCAACACCTGTCATCACCCGCATATTGTAATCAATATACACGCACGAGCTGGTATCGACTTACGGCAAAAAACAGTTATTAAAAATTCAACTTCGCCAGTCAAATAAAAATAATGCCCGATAGAAATTTAATGGAAACTGCCGATACGCTTCAGATTACCCAGGTTCATCCAGACAAAAAATGCCTTTCCGACAATATTCTGGTCTGGAACAAAACCCCAGTAGCGACTATCGAGACTGTTATCGCGGTTATCCCCCATCATGAAGTACTGCCCAGCCGGTACCGTACAGGCAAAACCTTCGGCGTTGTAACTGCACAGTTCGTGCTGCGGAAAAGCGTCAGGATTCGGCACGAAATTGGGTGCCCGCTCATCCGTCAATATCTTGTGCTCGACGCCAGTCAGGTTCTCCTGCCATTGCTTATAGTACGCCAAATTCTCATCATCGAGATAATCCGGCAGCGGTTGATAAGAAACTTCTTTACCATTAACCGTTAGGTGCTTGTTTTTATAGATAATTTTATCACCTGGCACACCAACAACCCGTTTAATGTAATCCACTGAGGTATCCTTGGGATATTTGAACACCATGACATCGCCGCGTTGTGGATCGCTGACGTTGATGATCTTCTTGTTCAGAATAGGCAGGCGGATACCGTAAGTGAATTTATTCACCAGAATCAAGTCTCCCACCAGCAACGTAGGCACCATTGAGCTGGAGGGAATTTTGAACGGCTCATACAAGAAAGAGCGCAAGAAAAACACCAGTGCAATCACCGGAAAGAAACTGCCGGAGTATTCGATCCAGGTAGGTTGACGCAGCAAGCCCGCCTCCAACGCGGCGCGGCCATTGGTATCATTCTGGATGCCTTCGCTGCTGAGCTTGGCCACGCGCGCATCAAATTCGCGCAGTGCGGCATCCGCCTTGGCGCGGCGTTGCTTGGCCCAGAAAAAAGTATCCATGAACCAGATCACACCAGTGATCAGCATCAATACAAACAAAATCAGTGCAAAATTTCCTAAGAGAGACTGCAGATTCATTTTTCATCCACTTGTAAGATTGCCAGGAATGCTTCCTGCGGGATTTCGACCGAGCCGACTTGCTTCATCCGCTTTTTACCGGCCTTTTGTTTTTCCAGCAGCTTGCGCTTACGACTGATGTCGCCGCCATAGCACTTGGCCAGGACGTTCTTGCGCAACGCCTTGACGTTTTCCCGCGAAATGATGGTGGCGCCAATGGCCGCCTGTATCGCTACATCGAACATCTGCCGCGGAATCAATTCGCGCATCTTGGCGGCCACCGCACGGCCACGGTACTGGCTGTTGGCGCGATGGACGATAATGGCCAGGGCATCGACTCTTTCGCTGTTGATCAGCATGTCGACCTTGACCACATCGGCTGCACGGTATTCCTTGAACTCATAATCCATCGAAGCGTAACCACGCGAGGTCGATTTGAGGCGATCAAAAAAGTCCAGCACGATTTCCGCCATCGGCATTTCATAGGTCAGTTGCACCTGCTTACCGTGATAGCTCATGTTGATCTGCACACCACGTTTTTGGGTACACAAGGTAATGACCGAGCCAACGTATTCCTGCGGCATGTAAAGATTGACCGTGACGATCGGCTCACGCACCTCTTCCATCTTGGAGGGCTCTGGCATCTTCGATGGGTTATCCACCTTCAAAATGCTGCCGTCGCGCAGCACCACTTCATACACCACGGTCGGCGCCGTGGTGATGAGGTCCATGTCAAACTCTCGCTCCAGCCGCTCTTGCACAATTTCCATGTGTAAGAGTCCGAGGAAGCCGCAACGAAAGCCGAAGCCCAGTGCCTGAGACACCTCCGGCTCGTACATCAGCGCGGCGTCGTTGAGCTTGAGCTTCTCCAACGAATCGCGCAGCGCATCATATTGGTTGGCTTCGACCGGAAACAGGCCGGCAAAAACCTGCGGCTGTACTTCCTTGAAACCTGGCAGTGGCGCAGCAGCCTTATTCGTGGCCAGCGTTACTGTATCGCCGACTTTGGCAGCCTTCAGTTCCTTGATGCCGGCAATGATGAAACCGACCTGACCCGCGGAAAGAGACTCGCGCGCCTGCGATTTTGGCGTGAAGACACCGACACTTTCAGTGAGATGGGTCGACTCGGTCGCCATCAGGAAAATCTTGTCCTTCGGCCGTAAAGTACCGTTAATGATGCGCACCAGCATGACCACGCCGACGTAATTATCAAACCAAGAGTCAATGATCAAGGCCTGCAGCGGCGCATCCGGATCCCCTTTAGGCGCCGGCACTTTGACAATCAGCGCTTCGAGCACATCCTGCACACCCAGGCCACTCTTGGCCGAACAGAGCGTGGCGTCACTGGCATCAATGCCAATCACTTCCTCGATCTCGCTCTTGGCATTGTCCGGATCAGCCGACGGCAGATCGATCTTGTTGAGCACCGGCACGACTTCCACGCCCAGATCCAGCGCAGTGTAGCAATTGGCGACCGTCTGCGCTTCCACGCCCTGGGAGGCATCGACTACCAGCAAAGCACCTTCGCAAGCCGACAGCGAGCGGCTGACTTCGTAGCTAAAGTCAACGTGGCCAGGAGTATCAATCAGATTGAGGTTATAGATATTGCCGTCGAGCGCTTTGTATTGCAAAGCCGCAGTCTGTGCCTTGATTGTGATGCCGCGCTCACGCTCAATATCCATGGAGTCGAGAACCTGAGCTTCCATCTCACGATTGGAAAGGCCGCCACAAAGCTGGATGATACGGTCAGCGAGCGTAGATTTGCCGTGGTCAATATGGGCAATGATCGAGAAGTTACGGATATTGTTCATTAAATTGCGGAAAACGATGAAAAAAGGCGCTCCGACAGGGAGCGTCTCCCAATTGAGCGCCTTTACAACAGCTGGTTCAACCCGTCATTCTACCGGATTTCACCGGTTAAAAGCCGAATACACCATTGATGCGCTGCCATGAGAATGGATTAGTGACAGCATGCCTCCGCAGTCGAAAGCTTGCCAGAATGATCACGCCAATGCGCTGTCAGGGGCTTTCAGTGAAAAATTGCGTGACTTCCGCGACATCCAGAAAGTAGTGACACAGCTGGCGCGGCGCCTGCTCGCCATGCTGCCCCACCAGCACCGGCACCAGTTCGTCGTAGCGCTGTAGCAAGGCGGCATCCGCATCAACGTCCCGCATCTCCACCGTGAAGACTTGCGCCGGCCGGAATTGCTCCAGCGCATTGCGCATGTCCTCACAGAGATGACAGTACGATCGGGAATAAATAATGAAATGTGTGCCTGCCATCAGTGGACCCAAGACTGGCTCATATTGGAAAGGCCGCACATCTCCGACATGCAGCCTTCGCCGTTAGGGAAACGACAATTAATTGTCGCCGGAGCTGGGACGCAAAGGGACAAATTGCGCGGAGTCCCCGCGTCGCACCAGAACGGCAGCACGCTTTTTGGAGTCCAGCTTGGCAACCATGGCATTAAACTGCTTGGCATCCTTGATATCCGCATCATTGAGACGTTGCACCACGTCTCCAGCACGCAAGCCTGCTGCAGCGCCAACGCCAACGGCGGACTCAACCAGCACGCCACTTTCTACATTGAGCTCTTTCTTCTGCGCTTCGCTAAGATCACTCACGATCAAACCGAGCGCGTTCGGTGCAGACTCCAGCTTGGGCTTCTTATCTTCCGACTTTGCCGGTTTATCGGCTTCGAGCTCCACCACGGTCAAACTGACATCATGTGTATCGCCTTTACGCCAGATCGTCACCGTCGCCCGCGTACCTGGCCGGATGCTACCCACCAACCGGGGCAGATCGCTAGGTTTCTCAATCGCAACGCCATTGAACTTCAGGATAATATCGCCAGCCTCAAGCCCGCCTTTTTCTGCCGGGCCGCCAGGCTCAACGCGCTGTACCAGCGCACCCTGCGCTTTACCGAGCCCGAGCGACTCGGCCACATCCTTTGTGACCTCGCCGATCTGCACACCGATTCGGCCACGTGTCACGTGCCCGTTACTCTTCAATTGCTCGGAAACACGCAAAGCTTCATCAATCGGCACGGCAAATGAAATGCCCATGAAGCCGCCGGAACGGCTATAAATCTGGGAATTGATGCCAATCACTTCGCCCTTCAGATTCATCAAGGGACCACCTGAATTACCAGGATTGACCGCCACATCGGTTTGAATCAATGGCAAATAGTCGCCGGTATCGCGCGCTTTGGCAGAAATGATGCCGGCCGTCACCGTACTCTCCAGACCAAAAGGCGAGCCAATCGCAAGGACCCATTCACCGGCGCGAATTTTGTCCGAGTCTCCCATAACAAGGCGCGGCAGATTGCTGCCGTCGATCTTCAGCAAAGCGACATCGGTACGGGTATCGAAACCGATGATCTTGGCCTTGAACTCCCGTTTGTCGGTCAAGGTCACATAAACTTCGCTGGCGCCATCAACCACATGCGCATTGGTCAGCAGATAGCCGTCAGCGGAAATGATGAAGCCCGAGCCAACGCCACGCGGCACCTCTTCCTGCTGTGCCCCATCACCTTTACGGTTATTGCGTGGAGCGTTTGGGGTGGGCGTATTCGGCTGTTGCTGACGCGGGACCGGTACGCCAAAGAAACGCTTGAAAAATTCCTGCATTTCCTCATCGTTGGAGCCCGCCTGTGGCGGCGCAGCCTTGACGCGCTCTGTGGTGCGAATATTGACAACAGCAGGGCCAGTCCGATCAACAATATCGGCAAAGTCAGGCAAACTGGCCACGGCCGTCGCAGCCATTGCTGGCGCGACGCCAAACAAGACGGGCGAGAAAGCGACGACAGAAGCACTCAACAACGACAACAGAATTTTCTTGACTGGGCTCTTCATTTTCAGTTTTCGTATTATTTGGATTTGAATTCTATCGAATTCGACACTTGTCGAATCGCAGCTGCGGGGACTTCGCCAACAACTGTCAACCAATAATCACCCTGGCGACGTCCTATGATATTCAAGGCTCCTTGCTGCATTGAACCCTCAGTACGATTTTGCACGCCCGCCTCGATAAATACGGAAATCGCAGCAAGGCCATCAGAGAAGACCATTTGCGACACTTCGCGCTGCGTCGTTATAGCATGTTGAGTCGAAGATGCGACGGAACTTGGCGGGTCGGATATCATACGCTTGACCTCTTGGATTTTTTTAAAACCCGGCGGCGGCGTCACCGACCAATCACTCAGATTAGCCTGACTCATCACAGAGTTTTCAACATGCCAGCCATTTGTGTTGGAAAAACTGGGCTTGACGCGATGATGATCAATATTACCGATCTCAATCTGGGTAAAAGAAATCTGCTCAAGTAGTTCATTTTTGACGTCAAAAGTTTGCGCCTTGAGCAGCAAACCAGTCTGCTGGTCAACCCAAAGCTTGTAGCCATAGCGCAGCTTATCCTTAGGTTCCAGCAAAACCGCCTGACAGTCATGTCCGGCAATACGCCCAGTTTCTCCCATTTTGACCGCGTAAAAATCGTTCAGATCAGCCGGATTGCTGGTGAGGAAGGCAGGAAAAACATCATGCGTCAGGCGCTTCTCCATGAGCACGGTTTTGGCCTCAGGAACGTAGCACGCTACATCATCATTGTTGCGGATGTATTCACGCGGCTTGCCATCGAGGACCTCCAGCTTTTCTATTTCGTTCTTGCCAGACAGGACATGCGTAATGCGAGAACTATGCATTTGACTGGACTGCTGGTAGACGAAAGTGCCCGAATAACTAAGTCGCTGGGCCGCGGCCTGTATTTTTTTTAATAAGACCTGCGCATCCTGATCATTACTCACATTTGTCGGCAAAACATTCTCTGCTCTGGCGGAGAATGTGACAAGGAGGGAAATTAAGAAAACGACCCGGAGCAAACCTTGGGGCTGCCGCATATTATTTGTCTGAATCAATGGTAAAGCCCGCAGAGCGGGCATATTGGGCGGAACTGTACATCGAAGGAGAAAAGCGTTGATGCGCCATCAGATATTCATCAATGCGAGGGTCGCGGGCAACATCACCTTGCTGTGACAAACCGTTTATCTGGACTCCCCCTTGCGCAGCACCAGAAGACGCGGCCAAGTTGACGACTGCACCGGCAACAACGGACGTCGACGGTGTCAACACACTACTGCTGGCAATGGATGCCGGCTGACGCGGCGGCGCCACGAACGCAACGGCAACCACTGCCGCGGCCACCGCCGCACTAGGCATGGCAAAGCGACGCAAGAGCTGCTTGCGCGAACGCCCCATGACAGTCACGCCATTGACCGTGGCAGGAACGATGATCTGCTCTGCCACCGCAAGCTGAGGTGCAATAATGACCGACTCAGCCTCCAGCCGCGCCGCCATTTTGGTGGCGAATCCATCACTGAATGCAAATGCCATTTCTTCAGAGCGCAGCACGTCGCCAATGTGGTGATATTCGCTCCACGCCAATTGCTCTTGTGGTTGGCGCAAATCCGCCAACACCGTATCAACATGAGCGTCTGCTAACTCACCGTCGGCGAATGCCGAAATCTGCTCTTTGCTCATTTCTCTGGTATTCATAAGTAGTCACCCGGCCACAAAATTCCGATTCCATCACCCGATTTTATTTTTATTGCCTTAAATCAATTTCACACCATCTGCATCACACGACAATGCAAGCCCATCGATAAACTGCCACCATCAACACTACCATCGTTTGTCGAGTGCAGTACCAAGCAGTGGTCGCAATTTCTCGGCAATCGCCTCGCGCGCCCGAAAAATGCGACTACGCACCGTACCTATCGGGCAGCCCATCGCCTCAGCAATCTCATCGTAGCTCAATCCTTCAATTTCACGCAGCATGATCGCGGTACGCAACTCTTCCGGCAATGCTTCCATCGCGACATTCACTGTTTGCGCAATCTGCTTGGTCGCCAACATCGACTCAGGAGTATTGATGTCCCTTAGGTGCTCGCCGTCATCAAAAGTTTCAGCCTCTTCAGCATCCGCTTCGGTGGAAGTGGGCGCGCGTCGCCCCATCGTTACCAGATAGTTTTTTGCTGTATTAATACCGATGCGGTACAACCAGGTGTAAAAGGCGGAATCACCCCGAAATTGCGGCAGGGCACGGTAGGCTTTAATGAACGCTTCTTGCACGACATCTTCTGCTTCAGCTTGATCACGCACCAGTCTCGATACGAGACGCATCAATTTCCGCTGATATTTGATGACCAATAGCTCGAACGCTTTCTTATCGCCACGCTGTACGCGTTCGACAAGCAGTTGATCAATTTCGCGTTCTGTCGTCAAATCAAGCTTCCTTGTGTTTGGTCATGCCTGTTTGCATCGAGATTCATTCGTCACTTGCGACCCAATGAATTGCGCAACGGCAATAAGGTTTCAGCATCCCTGACAGTTATAGCACTCAGGAAACTTTGCCATTATGACTTGCAACCCAACGACAAGCCACTTGCAATGCCCGAAAAGTATCTTTTGAGACTGAGTCTGGCAATATAGCAATGGTGCGTACCCGTCCATTTTCCAGCCGCAGACGCAGCAATAGCAAACTTGGCCACACCGTCGAGCCGGCCAGCAATTGCGCCAGACCTCCACGCATCACCTGGGCTGAATGTTTAGCGCGCGCAGCGACATGATGTTCCACTAATCGGATCTGCCCAGTACCGGAAATATGCAACCAAACCGCCGTGCGGTTGCGCAACGTCACCCAGAATGCCGATCCTGCTGCCAAAATGCAACTTGCAGCCAGCATTACTCTAAAAACAGTAGACAGGTGTCCCACCAGCGTGAAAGCGAGGACAACACCAATGAAGGCCACAATGATGGCCACTGCTGCCATCAGAGTCAAAAGCAGACGGGAAGGTTTGATATCCGCAGAAACTGCTATCGACATAAATAAAGGAATGGAAAACGAACTCGGCTTCTGAAGAAGCCGAGTCGATTTTATACCTTACCGAACACCAACGTACCGTTGGTACCACCGAATCCAAATGAATTCTTGACGGCGATATCAATCTTCATATCGCGCGCCTGATTGGCACAATAATCGAGATCACATTCAGGATCCTGATTAAAGATGTTCATTGTTGGTGGAGATATCTGGTTATGCAAAGCCAGTACCGTGAATACCGACTCCAGGCCGCCAGCACCGCCCAACAAGTGGCCAGTCATCGACTTGGTCGAATTTACCACCATTTTATAAGCATGATCACCGAAAGCAGCCTTGATCGCATCGGTTTCATTCCTATCACCCAATGGCGTGGAAGTACCATGCGCATTGAGATATTGCACTTCATCAGGATTAACGCCCGCATCGCGTAGGGCCGATGTCACACAGCGGCGGGGGCCATCCAGACTTGGTGCAGTAATGTGATAAGCATCACCGCTCATGCCAAAACCCAACACTTCGGCATAAATCTTGGCACCGCGCGCTTTGGCATGCTCATACTCTTCCAGCACCATCACACCAGCGCCCTCACCGAGGACAAAGCCATCACGGTCCTTGTCCCATGGACGAGATGCGGTAGATGGATCGTCATTTCGCGTAGATAAAGCACGCGCCGATGCAAAGCCGCCGATTCCCAATGGCGAGACGCTGGACTCCGCTCCACCGGCAATCATGACGTCGGCATCGCCATACTGAATCATGCGACTGGCCATGCCAATACAATGCAAGCCTGTCGTACAAGCAGTGACGATGGCAAGATTGGGGCCTTTCAAGCCATACTTGATCGACAAATTCCCGGAAATCATATTAATGATCGAGGCCGGGATGAAGAAAGGACTAATGCGACGTGGGCCGCGATTCGTCAATTCTGCATGCGTATCTTCGATCAGCGGCAAGCCACCAATACCAGAACCGATAATCACACCAATACGTTCGGCGTTTTCATCAGTCACTTCCAAGCCACAATCCTGCATGGCCTGAATACCCGCTGCCATACCAAAATGGATAAAGGTATCCATGTGGCGCGCTTCCTTGGCAGGAATATAGTCTTCGATATTGAAACCCTTCACTTCTCCAGCAAAATGCGTGGAAAAGGGAGTGGCATCAAATTTCGTGATGGTAGCAATGCCCGACTTACCTTCTTTGACTGCACCCCAAGCATCGGCAATCGAGTTGCCGACAGGCGAAATGCATCCCAGACCAGTAATGACTACACGACGTTCACGTGAGCGGCTCAAGCAGTTCTCCTAGAGTCGTCCAAAACCAACTTAGGCCTTGACGTGTGCCTTGGCGTAATCAATCGCCTGTTGCACGGTTGTAATTTTTTCAGCTTGTTCGTCTGGAATTTCCATTTCGAACTCATCTTCTAATGCCATGACCAGTTCAACTGTGTCCAGCGAGTCAGCGCCCAGATCATTGACGAACGAGGATTCGGTCTTGATGTCTGCTTCTGCGCAGCCTAATTGTTCGGCGACGATCTTCTTAACACGTGCTTCGATATCGGACATAAATGCCTCCAGTGGATAGGTTACAAAAGTGCGCGCATTTTAGCAGGTTTGCACGCCAAAAATTTCACTTTTAAATATTCTTAGCAAGAATACTTAAGTTGCTGCCAATTGCTTTCAATTTCAGTATCTGAGCACTTAACTCATGTACATGCCGCCATTGACATGCAAGGTGCTACCGGTAATGTAGGCAGCCTGCGGCGAGGCCAGGAATGCCACCGCTGCAGCGATATCCTCTGGTGCACCCAGGCGTCCGAGTGGAATTTGCTGCAACAGCGCTGCAGTTTGCTGCTCGCTCAAGGCCTTGGTCATATCGGTATCGATAAAGCCTGGAGCAATGCAGTTGACTGTGATATTGCGACTGCCAATCTCGCGCGCCAGAGCCCGACTCATGCCCGCCACACCCGCCTTGGCCGCGGCATAATTCATTTGCCCGGCATTGCCTGCCGAGCCGACCACCGACGTGATATTGATAATACGACCATGCTTGGCCTTCATCATGCCACGCAACACCGCACGGGAAAGACGCCCGACCGCAGTCAGATTGGTCGAGATCACATTATCCCACTCTTCCTCTTTCATGCGCATGGCCAACTGATCCTGCGTAATGCCGGCATTATTGACCAAAATCGACAGTCTACCAAATTCCTTCTGCACCTCTTCAACTGCAGCATTGCAAGCCGCCGCATCCGTCACATTGAGCACCATACCCCTGCCACAGCCCGGCTGCAGCGCTTCCAGATAGGCACTGATGGCTTCTGCACCAGCAGCCGAGGTTGCTGTACCAACCACCCTGGCGCCCTGGCGCACCAATTCCTGAGCAATGGCACGGCCGATGCCACGGGAAGCGCCTGTCACCAGCGCTACTTGATTTTGCAAATTCTGTACATTCACTTGAGCAACTCCAATACTTTGTCCAGAGAAACCTGATCAACAATCGTCTCGCCGATCAGGTCACCATTGATGCGCTTGGTCAAACCACTCAACACCTTGCCAGGACCACATTCGATCACGTGGGTGATACCTTGGCTCGACATCTGCTGCACGGTCTCCACCCAGCGCACCGCACTCGCAGCCTGACGCACCAATGCATCCTTGATGGCAAGAGGATCAGTGACGATCGCCACATCAACGTTATTGATCACCGGCAATTGCGGCGCACTGAATGATACCGTTTCCAGATACGCCTGCAAACGGTCAGAAGCCGGCTTGAGCAAGGATGAATGGAACGGTGCTGACACCGGCAAGGACAAGGCGCGCTTAGCACCCTTGGCCTTGGCGACTTCGCAAGCACGCTCGACCGCCGCCTTGTGACCGGCAATCACGACTTGCGCAGGCGCATTGAAATTGACGGCTTCCACCACTTGGCCCTGAGCGGCCTCGGCACATGCCGCGCGCACATCCTCATCCGACAAACCGAGAATGGCAGCCATACCGCCTTGACCAACCGGTACCGCCTCCTGCATCGCTTGCGCACGAAAACGCACCAGCGGCACAGCATCTTTGAAAGCAATCACGCCAGCGGCAACCAACGCCGAATACTCACCCAGGCTATGACCGGCCACCAACGCTGGCACTGGACCACCGGCCGCCAGCCAGGCGCGATACACCGCCACCGCCGCGGTCAGCATGACGGGCTGCGTGTTGGTGGTCAAATCGAGATCTTCTTTCGGACCTTCAGCAATCAATTTACCCAGATCGAATTGCAGCGCCTCGGAAGCCTCGGCAATGGTAGCCTGCACCACTGCATTATCGGCGAATCCATTGAGCATTCCGATCGCCTGCGAACCCTGCCCTGGAAATACAAAAGCAAACTTTGTCATGGATAGTCGTTATCGTTAATTATTGATTCTAGTTGCGTCAATGGCAAACACCATCAGCGCGTTATCACATGCGTACCAGTACAGCACCCCAGGTGAAGCCACCGCCAACACCTTCCATCATCACGTTCTGACCCGGCTTGACCCGACCATCGCGCACCGCCTGATCCAATGCGAGTGGAATCGATGCCGCCGAGGTATTGCCGTGCTGATCAACGGTGACCACCATTTTATCGAGCGGCAAGCCCAGCTTCTTGGCAGTCCCCTGCATGATACGAATATTGGCTTGATGCGGAATTAGCCAGTCAACTTCAGCCGCATCGACTTGCGCAAGGTGCAATACTTCACGCGCCACCTTGTCGAGCACGGAAACAGCCAGCTTGAAGACCGCCGGACCGTCCATATACAGATAAGCACTGCCAGCCACAACACCGTCGTTGACACTACCCGGCACGCACAGAATATGGCCGTAACTACCATCGGCGTGCAGCTTCGAGGCCAGCACGCCAGGCTCATTGGATGCCGACATGACAATAGCACCAGCACCATCGCCAAACAACACACAGGTCGTGCGATCTTCGAAATTGAGAATACGGGAAAATACTTCTGAGCCAATCACCAGCACATTTTTGTGCGCGCCCGACTTGATAAAACTATCCGCCACCGACATAGCGTACACAAAACCGCTACAGACCGCCTGCACATCCATCGCCGCGGCGCCATTCGTAATGCCAAGCTTGCGCTGCACCACGCAGGCCGTACTGGGAAAGCCGCCCAGATGATCCGGCGTCGAACTTGCCAAAATGATCAGATCAATATCATTGGGCTGCAGCTTGGCCGCTTCCAGAGCCTGCTGCGCCGCAATCACGGCCAGGTCGCTAGATAAGACATCGGGGGCCGCATAGTGACGCGCAGAAATACCGCTGCGCGACACAATCCACTCGTCCGACGTTTCAATACCTTTTTCAGCCAACTGCCTGGCCAACTCATCATTGGTCACGCGCTTGGGCGGCAGATAGCTGCCGGTGCCGACAATTTTGCTATAAAGAGTCATACCGTTTTCTGTTCTGGTGAGATCGGTTGATGATCGAATGCTGCCGCAGCCCGCTCAGCCTCATGCAGCGCCTCGACCTGCGGAATCAATTCCGCCATCGTCGTCGTGATGCGCGACAACACATCGTATTTGGCGGCGTCGTAAGCACGACGAATCGCCCATTCAAATGCATAGACATCGGCGCCGCCATGGCTTTTGAAGACCAGGCCGCGCAAGCCAAGCAGACTGGCGCCATTGTAACGGGATGGATTAAGACGCCGCGACAAGGCTTTGATCGCACCATAGGCGATCAAGGCACCCAGTTTATTGAAAAAGCCTTTTTTGAATTCTGTGGTCAGGACAACTTTGACAAAACGCCCCAAACCCTCTGATGCCTTTAAGGTCACGTTACCGACAAATCCGTCGCATACAACAATGTCCGTGGTTCCCTCGAAAATGTCATTACCTTCGACGTTACCGTAAAAATTAAGTATGCCCTTTTCATGATCGGCATGCAGCAGCTCGGCGGTCTGCTTGACCACTTCATTGCCCTTGATCTGCTCCTCACCGACGTTAAGCAAACCGATCGACGGCTTCGGCTTGCCTTCCATGGCCGACACCAGTGCTGAGCCCATCAGCGCAAACTGATGCAAATGCTGAGGCTCGCAATCGACGTTGGCGCCCAGATCGAGCATGTAGGTCGGGCCGTCCTTTTGATTCGGAAGAATCGTGCAGATCGCCGGACGATCAACGCCGGGAATCGTCTTCAGCACATAGCGCGATACTGCCATGAGCGCACCGGTATTACCGGCCGACACTGCAGCATGAGCATCACCATCCTTAACCAGATTGACCGCCACGCGCATGGACGAATCCTTCTTGCGGCGCAAGGCGACCTCAATCGGGTCGTCCATGGTGACAACTTCAGTGGCGTTACGGATCCGGAGCCGAGCAGAATCACTCTGTCGATGCTTACGCAATGCAGCACGCAGCACGTCCTCCTGACCGACCAAGATCAACTCGGCGTCAGGCTCGCGCTTCAGAAAAGAAATGGCGGCGGGGATAGTGACTGAGGGGCCGTGATCGCCACCCATGCAGTCAATAGAAATTTTGATGGTCATTGTTTTGATTCAGAGCCTTGCCAACCCGCATTATGGGGCAGATTTGGCGCGATTCAAAATGACGCTCTACGCTGACTCAGCATATAAAAAGCGGCGCCAATTAAAAAATCATTGCGCCGCATTCCGCCTTAACAGCAAACCCAATTACTCGTCGTTCTTGGTCTTCAAAACCTTGCGACCACGGTAAAAACCGTTCGGGCTGATGTGGTGACGCAGGTGAGTTTCACCAGTTGTCGGCTCGACCGCCAGTGGAGGCGCAGTCAGAAAATCGTGTGCACGATGCATACCGCGCTTGGACGGGGTCTTTTTGTTTTGCTGAACAGCCATGATAACTCCTAAACCTTAAGTTCTAAAATTTTAACATATCCGGCCAGCAAACTCACTGCCCAACCGAAAATTCCTACATCCGACGCGCGTAATCACAATAAGCACGCTACCTAATTACTGCTTTAAATTACTGCTTCAAATTCTTCAATACCGAGAACGGCGACAATTTCTCAGCCGCTACGGACGGCTGCGCCGCCTTGCCTGGACAAACATCATGCTTGGGCGCCAGCGGCAAAGCCAGCAAGGCCTCATCCTCAACCAGATGCGTCACATCAAAAGCGACATCACCGACAATGACATCGATCTCTTCGTCATCACTGAGCTGCTCGATAGCATCGGCAGCATCTTCATTCTTTGCCACGATCAACACCGATTCAGAGGCAATCGTAAATGGCATTGCCGTCAGGCAGCGCTGACAAACCAAATTAAGTTGCCCGGAAATCATCAGACGCAACTGCGGGTGATCCAGCTTATCGTCGCCACCAACCAGCGACCAGTGCAAAGTCCCCGAACGGTCTACCGTCTCATCGGCAAGACGCACCAAATCGGCCACTTGCAGCAAGCCCTCAGCCTGCTCTCGGAGCCGACAAAACTCAAATGTGTCGATCACAAAAGCACTCATGACGAAAGCAGAATCCGGAAAACCTGCGATAATAACAGCGTTTCCCCTTATTCGTCAAAGTGTTAGCGCATTTTGTATGATCACTGTTGCACAATGTCCGCTCCTGCGCACGCACCCATGAACCAAGCCCCGCTTCCGGCGACTGCGCCAAGCCTAATCCTGGCATCCAGCTCCGCCTATCGCAAGGAATTATTATCACGCTTGCAACTGCCTTTCAGCGCTGTCAGCCCGGACATTGACGAATCCCCGGAGACGGGAGAAACACCGGCACAAACTGCGCTGCGACTGGCACGCCAAAAAAGCGAAGTGATTGCCCGCAAGCACCCGAATTCTCTGATCATCGGCTCGGACCAGGTCGCCACACTCGATGACGAGCAAATCGGCAAACCCGGCAATCACGAAAATGCCCTTGAGCAATTACTCAAGATGCGCGGACGCCGTGTCGTTTTTCATACTGCGTTATGCCTGCTGGACAATCGTGCCGACACAACATTGCCGCTACAAATAGAAAATATCCAAACCTTCGTCACCTTTCGCCACCTGAGCGAACTTGAGTTGGACGCCTACCTGCGCATCGAACAACCCTACGATTGCGCGGGTAGCGCCAAAAATGAAGGCTTGGGCATCGCCATTCTGGAAAAAATTGAAAGCACCGACCCCACTGCGCTGACCGGACTACCCATGATTGCACTGACTGGCATGCTACGCCGCGCTGGGCTTGCATTTTTCGGGATCGGTAGCTGAGCAGAACGACTAGGACTGCCGCCGCGGATAACCCTCTGCGGTGATACGCTTCCAAACTTTGGTTTTTTCCTCATCCGTCATGAGTACCCAGTGTGCCACCTCCGATACCGTGCGGCCGCAGCCACGACAGACGTCATCAAAGGTCGTCGAGCAAACAGCAACACAGGGGGTATCAGGACGGACAGGGGGAGTTTGGGACATAAATCTCTTTACAAGGAAGAAGCAGCAGCTCACTGACATCTTACCAAGAAGCGCAAACCCGCACAGCCGGGCGAAAAAAAAGCCCGCGAACCAGAGGCTGCGGGCTAAATCCAATTTCTTAAGGAGGAAAATTGGAGGAGACAGGTGCAACTATAGCGACCACCAACCTACTCGTCTGCTTTATTGTGCTGATAGCAGATATTCACAAAAAACATAACTACACCCACACTGCGATACACCCTCTCCTCTTGCGCCCGCCCGCTGGACTTAGATGGCCGTGCGCATCACACTGCCGGCATACAAGGCCGCCACCATATCCGATTGTGTCACCATGCCCACCAGCCTATCGTCCCCATCCACAACCGGCACCTGATGCACACCTCGATCGACCATCAGCGATACGAGCTGCACGATCGGCAACTGTGCCGCCGCAGTTTTCACATGCCGCGTCATGATTTGCCCCACCACTTCCGCTTTCTCAGAGTGCGTTTGCTGGGTATGCAGCAGCAGAGCACGTAACTTATTACCCAGGTTGCTATACTGCTGGGACTCGGCATGACGTAGGAAATCGGTCTTGCTAACGATGCCGATGACGCGACGAGCCCGATCGATCACCGGCAAGATCTGAAGGCGATTGTGCCGTAGCAGCTCCCAGGCGATCGCTAGTTCGGTTGCAAACTCGACTGCCACGACATCGCCAGACATGATATCGGCACAAACGGTTTCGCCGAAACGGCGGTGATAGGCTTCCATCTCGGTCTGCCGCAGAATTTCCTCAAGATCGTCGCGACTGATGTCGAGCACCTGGTTATAGCGCTGTAGCACGACATCCAGATCAATATGCGAGAATCCGGTGCGCCGGGTCGGCGCAACATCTTGCAACGCCTCTCCCGACTCGGCATGACTACGATGATCGATGGGCACATGCGGATAACGACGCTTGCTGGCATTATTAAAAAGCAGCGCCATTGACAGCAATAAGAATGAATTCAACAACACTGGCATCAACACAAAACCATAGCCCAAATGCTGCACGCCAGGACCGCCTAATACCGCCGTCAAAGCGACCGCCCCACTGGGAGGATGAATACAACGCAACAAGAACATCGCGCCAATCGCCAGCGCAATCGCCAAGGCCGCCGCCAACACCGGCTCGCCGACCAGCTTGGCACAACTGACTCCAATCAGCGCTGCACACAAATTGCCGCCGATAATCGACCATGGCTGTGCCAACGGACTTGCCGGCACTGCAAACAACAACACTGCTGACGCTCCCATTGGCGCAATCAACCAGAACGCGGCCACATCGCGCGGCAGCAGAGCGTGACTGAGTAAACCGGTCAGCAATATGCCAAATAAAGCACCGCTGCAAGCACGCATGCGCTCGAAACGATCCACCGTCGACCGTTGTGGCACAAATCCGCGCAACCATTGCAGGATAGAATCTTGCATATTAGACTCACCGAAGAAAGAACAAAGCCCACAATTACATCACAATATGATGTAATTTGCAGAAGTCTTTCTCACGGCACGATATACAACATGCCCCTCTCCGGACCTGCGCACTGCCAATGAACCCAATCACCAGCCTGCAAAAAGACGATTTCGAAGCGCTCTCGGAATTCCGCTACCAATTACGCCGCTTCATCCGCTTCAGCGAAGACGCTGCGCAAAGTGAAGGACTGACGCCGCTGCAATATCTGTTGATGCTGCACATCAAAGGTTTCCCCGGCCGTGAATGGGCCAGTATCAGCGAATTGGCCGAACGCTTGCAGGCACAGCATCATGGCGTGGTGGCCTTGGTGACCCGATGTGAAAAGGCAGGATTAGTGACGCGCAAGCAAGACGACAAAGACAAGCGCCAAGTCCAGGTCAGGCTGACGGCGAGCGGCGAACAATATCTGCATCGGCTGGCGCAATTGCATCGCAACGAACTTAATTCACTGTCCAGCGTGTTTCAGGTATCGCATATATCGGCCTTTAACGACCGCGACTAAGCGCAGCTTAACCCTATCGCCGGCGCGCCCTGCCAGGCGCTTTTTTGCCCGGCCTCGCAAGAGCGCCCGAGGCAGATTAAAAGCCGCATGTTTTTTCTCGTACCGATTCTTCTTGGGCATGCGTCATGCCGGCGCGCGCCAAGTCGCTCAGTGACACCACGCCGACCAAGCGCCGCCGCCTGTGATCATCCACCACCGGCAGACGACCAAGCTGCAGACGCGCCATCACTGCAGCGCATGCCCTGGCCGTCATGTGTGGCAACAGCAAACCATCCTCAAGCGCCACATCTTCCGCCAGCAAATCACCGCAAAGCACATCCAGTGCGCTTTGCTGCAGTCTGCCTAGCGCCAGCATACCGACCAATCTGCCATTGTCCGTCAATGGGAAATACCGATGCGGCACAGCGCTGCGACCGCAATATGCCAGCGCCTCGGCGACACTCATGCCAGCATCAAGCGAGTGCGGCTGATGTGTCATGATGTCTTCCACATGCTGTCGCTCCAGCGGGTCGACCGCATATTCTCGATGCACGTGCAAGCCACGGCGTGCAATCTTCTCGGTCATGATGGAACGCTTCATCAGCAACACATTCACACCGTAAGCGACTGCCGTGGTCATCATCAAGGGCAGCAATGCCGCGCTCGCATGCGTCAGTCCAAACGCAAACACGATCGCCGTCAGGGGCGCGCCCAGCACACTACCAAGCACGCCGGCCATGCACACCAGCGCCCACAGTCCGGGCCCAGCGCCTGGCAGCAACGGCGACAAGCTCAATCCCAAGCCGGCGCCAATCATCAACAGTGGTGCCAGCACGCCGCCTGAAGTCCCTGAACCCAAGGCGATCAGCCAGATGACTGCCTTCACCAGCAGCAACAGCAAGGCGGCAGAAATTGCCAGATGGTTTTGCAACAGATCCGCGATCACGTCATACCCCACACCCAAGGCACGCGGTTGTAGGTAACCACCAATACCGATCACCACGCCGCCTAACGCAGGCCACCACATCCAATGCAGCGGCAGACGATGAAACCAGTCTTCCACGCGATATAAAGCCAACGTCAGCGTTGCCGCGAGCAAGCCGCTGGCCAGACCGGCAACCATGCAATAGACCAACACCATGGTGCCCGGAGTATCGATTTGCATGGGAAACAACGGTCCGGCATCGAAACCCAATGGCCGCAAAAATCCGGCGACGGCACACGCCAGCGTGACGGGGATCAGGCTGCGCGGCTTCAACTCAAACAACAGCAACTCCACCGCCAGCAACACCGCCGCCACCGGCGTACCGAAGATGGCGGTCATGCCGGCACAAGCGCCGCTGACCAACAGTGCCTTGCGCTCAACGGCGGTCACGTGCAGACATTGCGCCAGCAGCGAACCAATCGAGCCGCCGGTCATGATGATCGGACCTTCTGCGCCAAACGGGCCACCACTGCCAATGACAATGCCGGAAGACAGTGGCTTCAGAAGCGCAACGCTGGCCGACATGCGGCTCTTGCCAAACAGGATTGCTTCAATCGCTTCAGGAATGCCATGCCCACGAATTTTCTCACTGCCGTAGCGTGCCATGCATCCTACGATGAGCCCGCCCAAAACCGGCAAACCTATCGCCAGCCAGCCCAACTTGTGCAAGGCAGGAGAGCTGGGCGCGAGCGAAAACACCTGGAAATAAAACAGGTTAGTGAAGAAGGCAATCAGCTTCAGCAATATCCACGCCGCCCCCGTACTGGCAGCACCAATCACTAAGGCAATCGCAGAAATGAACAACATCCGGCTATCGGCCGTGTAGTCACGTTTGTATTTCATCACAATCTCGGCAAGACGCGCTTGCAGCTGCAGCAACAGACATCGCGCAACAGACAAGGCGGCGGTTCACTAAAAACAGTAGCAGATAAATATATCATAATATGATATATATTTCTGATGCACCGAAATAGTTAGCCACATCAAATCAGTAATGCTGCCGTTTTTTCATTGCCCCCCCCCGCCACCCTCCACTCGTTCGCACGAAGACTGCCAAAGCATCAGTAAATCAGGCACCTTGGAATCACTCAAATCATGCGACAAGCCGAGCAAAAAATCGTACGGCAAACCTCAAAGCGGACAAAGTGCCTGATTTTTATCTATTCGAAAAATATCTTTTATATCAATTACATAAGTCGTTCACAGATAACTTATCCACAAGGCTATCAACAAAATCCGTGGATAACTATTGCGTGTTTTCGTACACACAGGCCAGAAAATCTCCCTCGGCAGCACGTTTTCCCAAGACGCGGGATAATGCCCCACTCCCCCCCATACCGCCCCCCCCATGTCTGAATCACACCACGCCAAACGTCCGCTCGTCATCGCCGCCGTCATGGCCTCGATGGCAATGGTGGCCCTCGAAGCCACCATCGTCGCCACCGCCATGCCGCAAATCGTCACGCAACTGGGCGGGCTGCATCTCTATAGCTGGGTCTTTGCGTCGTTCTTGCTCACGCAAACCGCGATGACGGTGGTCTTCGGCAAACTGTCCGATCTCTACGGCCGCAAGCCAGTGATGCTGGTCGGTATCGCCATCTTCCTGATCGGCTCGGTTCTGGCAGGCTTTGCCTGGTCAATGCCGGCGATGATCGTGTTCCGCTTGATCCAAGGTGTCGGCGCAGGTGCCATGCAACCAGTCGCCATGACCATCGTCGCCGATCTTTATCCGCCCCGCGAACGCGGCAAGGTGCAAGGCTATCTGGCCAGCGTCTGGGCTATTTCAGCGGTACTGGGACCAATGGTCGGCAGTCTGATCATTCACGACATGTCGTGGGCCTGGATTTTCTGGCTCAATGTGCCCATCGGTTTGGCGGCTGCGGTCGGCTTCATCTTGTTTTTGCGCGAAGGCGAGCGGCATGAAAAACCCACGCTCGACATCCTGGGTGCAGTGCTGTTTACTGCCGCGATTGGCTCGCTGATGCTGGCCCTGACCGATGCCGGTGCGTCCAACATGGAACGCGCGCTATTCGAGCTAATCGTATTCGGAGCCTGTACTTTGCTGTTCATCTGGCAGGAGCGACGCGCGGTTGATCCCATGATGTCGTTCGCCATCTGGGGCCATCGCCCGATTGCCGCAACCAATTGTTCGACGGTTTTTCTGGGAATGGCCATGATGGGCCTGACAACCTTCTTGCCTATGTATGTGCAGGGCGTATTGCATCGCACCCCGGTGGTCGCCGGTTTGGCGTTGACCATGATGATGGTCGGCTGGCCGCTTGGGGCGACTCTATCGGCGAAGTCGCTGCATCGCTTCGGGCTGCGCCAGCTGATGTGGTTCGGCAGTAGCATCATCCCGTTGGGCGCCTTGTGTTTTGTACTGCTCACGCCGGACAGACCGGCGCTGTTGGCGGGGCTTGGTTCGCTGATCATGGGACTCGGCATGGGCATCGCCAGCATCAGTTCGATGGTGCTGATTCAGGAAATCGTTGAGCCGGCGCAGCGCGGCAGTGCTACTGCATCAAACCTGTTCGCACGCAATCTGGGCAACACGCTGGGTGCTACGCTGTTCGGTGCGGTGCTCAACTATGGACTGGCGCATGGCTCAGGGACAGTCTCCATTACTGCCGATCAGATCAAACAGCTGCTCGATGCGCAGCTTAGCGACGGCATGCAAAGCATGTTGGTACGACTAGCCTTGCATCAGTCCTTACATGTGACTTTTTTGGCCATGTTCCTGATTACGATGGCCATTCTGCTCGCCGCGCTGGTGGTGCCGGCGGTCTCGCTAAAGCCGAGCGTCAAGGTGTCCATGCATGAAGCGATTTGATACCCTGCGCGTGTTCTATCGCGATTGACAAAGCTGCTCGGCTGCGCAGTCACAAAGACTAACGCAGCGCACCGCGAGCAGCTTACTTCGCTGCGGTCTGAAATACGCTGACCACTTGCACGAGTTCGCCGGCCTGATCCTGCAAAGACCTTGCCGCCGCAGCCGCTTCTTCCACCAGCGTTGTATTTTTCTGCGTGACTTGATCCATCTGTATGATCGCTTGATTGACCTGCTCAATACCCGAGCTCTGTTCTTGGCTGGCAGCAGTGATGTCACCCATGATGTCGGTCACCCGTTTGATACTCATCACGATTTCTTCCATCGTGACACCGGCTTGGTCAACCAGTCTGGCGCCGACATCGACCTTGTCCACAGAATCGCCAATCAATTCCTTGATTTCCTTGGCAGCAGCGGCAGAGCGTTGCGCCAGATTGCGCACTTCGGTTGCCACCACGGCAAAGCCACGGCCTTGTTCACCAGCCCGGGCAGCCTCCACTGCCGCATTGAGTGCCAGAATATTCGTCTGAAACGCAATGCCATCGATCACCGCGATGATGTCGACAATCTTTCGTGACGAGGCGTTGATCGAGCCCATGGTCGCGACAACCTCCGAGACCACCGTACCGCCTTTGAGCGCCACTTCAGATGCGGATACCGCCAGTTGGTTGGCTTGCCGTGCATTGTCGGCATTTTGTTTTACGGTACTGGTCAACTCCTCCATCGATGCCGCCGTTTCTTCCAAGGAACTGGCTTGGCTCTCGGTGCGGGCCGATAAATCATAGTTGCCCTGAATAATTTCGCCACTGAGCACTGCGACCTTCTCGGAACCTTGACGCACCCGGGTCACAACCTGCACCAAATTGCCTTGCATCGATGAAATCGACGTCAGTATCTGGGCAATTTCATCCTTGCCTTGTACCACAATGGAACGACTCAGATCGCCTTGCGCAACGGCATCGGAGACAACCATGATCTGGCGCAACGGTTCTATCGTGCGTCGATACAAGGACCTGCCGAAACCGATCAGGATGATCGCGCCCACGATCAGCAGCGCCGATGAAGTGAGCGACATGAGATGTATCGTTTCATAGGCTGTCCGCTGCGCCTCACTTTGCGCGTGATCATTGAAAGCCACATGATCCTTGAGAGCCGTCAACAATGCGGCACCGGTTTTGCCTAGCTTGGCACGCACAATCGGCATCTGTGGCGAGTCATCCTGCCCGCTACGCACTAAGTTGATGTATTCCAAACTTGATGCACGAAACTCCTTCCATAAACCACTTTCGCGTTCCAACAGCATCGCATCATCAGATCCCTTGGTCAGACTCTGATATGACACCAGTTCCTCACTCAAACTCTGCGCATGAGGCTCAAGTCGTGCCAGTACCGTCGCCTGGTCTTGCGCTGACTTGGCTTGTCCAAAATTGGTCAATTCCCGGCGATACTCTCCAATTTCAACCGCAACAGTGGCCAAGGTACGTATGGATGGCACAATGTGATCGCCGATGTAGCTTACGTTTCCACGCACTTGATTGATTTGAAGGAAATTCCCCCCAACCGCACAAAATAGCGTCAACAAGGCAATCAGCACAAAAAGCTGCAAGCGTCTGGAAATGGTCATGGCCGAATATCCTTGATTATTTGATTACGATGTTGCTCTGACGACATTGGCAGAATGTTTACCATCCAGCGCATCAATCAAATTTTGTACCGCACAGACTGCCATTGCGTGTCTTGTTTCATGGGTCGCCGAGCCGATGTGCGGCAGCGCGACGACATTTTTCATGCGTAACAGCGGCGAGTCTGCAGATAATGGCTCACGCTCGAATACATCCAATCCGGCGGCGCGCAGCCGGCCGTTTTCGAGTACGCTGATCAAGGCCTTTTCATCGATAATGCTGCCGCGTGAAATATTGATCAAAATCGAGTGCGACGGCATCAGCGCGAGTTCACGACTACCGATCATGCCTTGCGTTTGCACAGTCAACGGCACTGTGATGCAAACGAAATCGGCGCGCTTGAGCAACTCATCCAGGGCCGTGAGCCGGGCCCCGCAGCTTTGTTCAACGACGGTGTTGGGCGAACGATTGGCATACAACACGCGCATACCAAAACCTAGCGCCGCGCGCCGTGCGATAGCGCCGCCGATACGGCCCATGCCGACGATGCCCAAGGTTTTCCCGTGCACATCGCTGCCAAAACAATCTGTGCCTATGCTACGTGTCCATTGGCCGGCACGAACATAATCCGCCAATTCAACCACCCGTCGCGCGGTTGCAAGAATCAACGCAAAGCCGGTGTCGGCGGTGGTCTCGGTGAGCACATCGGGTGTATTCAGCAGAACGATGCCGCGTCGCGCCAGTTCACTCACATCGAACTGATCAATGCCGACCGAAATAGTCGAAATCGCCTTGAGATGCGGCGCCGCATCGAGGATCGCGCCATCGATTTTGACGCTAGCCCCTATCATGCCTTCGGCATTTTCCAGCGCCGCCATGAAAGCCTCGCGATTGGCCTCATTCACACCGTCGAATTGCACCACCTGGAAACGTGCCTGCAGCATCGCCAGCACATCTCCCGAGACTTTTTTGTAAAGTACGACATGGCCTTGTGTCACTAAAATCTCCTCTATGTAGTTAGCGCGCTGGCGCTTGCAAATGAGGCGCCACCGCCACCGGCGGCTTCACCCACAGCGTCAGCATCACTGACAACAACAACCCGCCAGCCATGAATAAATACGATGCCATCGGGCTGCCGGTTGCACCATTCAGATAGCCGACCACATACGAGCCCAGGAAAGAGCCAAGCGCGCCCATACTGTTGATCAACGCCATCGCACCGCCGGCCACGTTCTTGGGCAACAGTTCTGGAACGATCGCAAAGAACGGTCCGTATGGTGCGTACATGGCAGCACCAGCGATGACCAACAAGGAATAAGACCACCAGAAGTGACCGCTGCCGATCAAGAACGAGCCCAGAAAAGCAACCGCGGCAACCAGCAGCGCAGGCCAGACGAACAGCTTGCGATTCTGCAACTTGTCCGAGACCCAAGAAGTAATCACCATGGCGATAATGGCGGCCAGATATGGCACCGCTGATAGCCAGCCGGTTTCAACCATGCTCATGGTGGAAGCATTTTTCAGGATCGACGGCAACCACAGTACGAAGCCGTACACGCCGATACTCCAGCAGAAATATTGCGCGCACAGCTTCATCACTGCCGGCGACTTGAATGCCTCAGCATAATTGAGCACAGGCTTCATCAATTCCTGCTCGCCATCGAGGGCTGTTTTGATATCCAGCTTTTCCTGAGGCGACAACCAGGTCGAATCGGCAGGTTTGTCCTGCGCCACGAACCACCAGATTACCGCCCAGACGATCGCCGGCAAGCCTTCAGCGATCATCATGTTGCGCCAACCAAAACTGTTGACCAGATAGCCCGACAGCACCGACATCCACAGCACTGTCACCGGATTGCCCAGAATCAGAAAGGTATTGGCGCGCGAACGCTCAGCCTTGGTAAACCAGTTGCAGATATAGATCAGCATTGCCGGCAAGACTGCTGCTTCGACCACACCAAGCGTGAAACGAATCACCATCAACATCGGGATGTTGCTGACCGTCCCGGTCAACGCAGCACAAGCCCCCCATAGCGCCAGGCTCCAGAAAATCATTTTCTTGACGTTGCCGCGTTGCGCAATGATCGCGCCCGGGATCTGGAAGAAGAAATAGCCGAGAAAAAACAGCGCTCCAATTAATGACGACGTGCCATGTGAAACGCCAAGGTCGCTGTTGATACCGGCCGCAGAGGCAAACCCGTAGTTCGCACGATCCAGATATGCCAGGCTATAAGTGATGAATATAATCGGCATGATGTACCACCAACGCCGTACCGCTAATTTTTTAGTCTCCATGATTTCTTCTTAGAGTTAATTGAACATATTTTTTGACGATCGTGCGCTTGGCACACCCTTCCAAACAGAACTTGTTTCTACTCGCAGTTTTATGAGATGCGCTCTGACAATTCTTCCTGTGCCAGTTTGGCCCTGGTCGGCAGACCTTCGCTATCGCCAATCACTTCGATCGCCATGCCGCCGATACGGTTGCCGCGTCCGACAGCAAACGCAATGTCGCGTCCTTCGAGTAAGGCGCTGATGACGCCCACAGCAAAACCATCGCCCGCACCTACCGTGTCGACCACCTTGGCAACGGGTTCTGCTGCGATGGTCGCTTCCAATGTCGGCGTACGTACATAGGCCCCTTCTTTGCCAAGTTTGATCACCACGCCTTGAGCGCCAAAGGCAAGATAAAAGTCAGCAATGTCGCGCACGCTATTGAGCCCGGTCAGAATGCGTCCTTCCTCCAATCCAGGCAGTACCCAATCAGCATAGGAGGCCAGCGTATTCAAGCGTTCGATCATGATTTCACGCGAAGCCCATAAGCTTGGTCTCAAATTGGGATCGAAGCTGATGCTCTTCCCGGCGGCGCGCATTTCCTGCGCGATATGCATGGCTAGTTCGAAGGATGTTTCTGAGATCGCTGGTGCAACCCCGGACAAATGCAGATGGCGCGCTGCGGTGAAATAGTCCGCGTTATAGTCAGCCAAGGAGAGCTGACTGGCTGCAGAGCCTTTGCGAAAATATTCGACTTGCGGATCACGTTCGTCGCCGCTACGCGACTTCAGTTGAAAACCGGTGCGATTGAACGCATCAATGGCAACGGCGTCCGCATTGATATGTTCATCAGCCAGCGTCTTCAACACAAAGCGCCCGAATGAATCGCTCCCGACGCGGCTTGCCCAACCGACTTTAAAGCCCAAACGGGCCAGACCAATGGCCACGTTTAATTCCGCGCCTGCGACCCGCTTTACGAAGGACGTCACCTCACTCAGATCACCGCTCTCGGTGGCAACGAACAAGGCCATCGCTTCACCATAGGTAACGACGTCAAGTGCTTCCATGCTGCTCTCCAACTTTATTTGTTCATCAACTGTATTTTTATGCGCATCTCAGTGCGCCTCACCTTGCTTAGAGCGCGCGTAATTGCGCGACATGTTCCGCAGCAATGGGACCGATGCCACCGTCCGGGAAGGGATATTCAATCCCGCGCGCAACCGTGCTCGGCAACACGGACAAACAAGTACGCCAATAGGCCAGCGCGGTTTCATCGGGTGCCGAAGCTAAGCGTTGCATGCCTTGACCGCGCACCGCTTTGAAGTGGATGTAATGAACATGCGGCGCCAATCGTTGCGCTGCTTGCAACGGATCTTCGCCAGCCCATAGCCAGTTGCCGACGTCAAACGTCATGCCAACGGGAAGATCTGCACCTTGGCACAGGGCGAAGAAAGCCACAAAATCAGCGATCTTTCCACCGACCTCCAGTTGCCCATTTTCAATCAGCAGCTTCATCTTGCTTTGACTCAAGACAGCGCGCAACGCCTCCACATCGAGTTCACCAAGGTAGCGGCCCAACTGCAGCTTGAGCGACACCGCGCTTAGCGCTTCGGCTTCACTTAAGAGCGCCACAAGCTCAGTCAAATTGAGTTGGCCATCGTCGAGAAATAATGAGGTTGGAGCAGAATACACGGCATACAGTTGTTGGCTCTTGAGCGCACCTGCCAGTATCCCCAATGCAGCCGCCCCGTGTTGAACTGGATCATGAAATAGCTCGCGCCGAATTTCAATGCCATCGGCACCAGCGGCAGCAGTCAGAGGCAATATGGTGGCATGACCGCGTTTAATGATCTGATCCACGCCATAGGCCGAAGCGACAACGACGATATTAGGTAATGGCAAAACTGTCTCCTTATTTGTCGGCGGCGCCAGCATGGCGCGCTAACCGCCTGTATTGCTTATTTATTATTATGTTTTAGCTACCATGGCCCTTGTATTGGCCCTGCTAACACGATGGAACCGATTCCATTTTATTTTTAAAATTTGCCATTTATTATCATATTTTCATCATATGAATAAAAAATGTCTGGTATAAAACAATGGAACCGGTTCCAAAATAATCCATATAAAATGCGCCGTCAAGGTTTTTTGTGAGCACGAAACCGCTAGCCCGTCAGCATCCGAGGATCCCCACCGTGCATTCAGCGCCAAGCTTTGAGGCATGCAATCGCCAAGAGAATTGCGCCCCTGCAAGCGATCAAACATGCCTGCGTAGATAGGCGTGAAATAATGCGAGAATAATTTAGCCGCCACCCACCAGACTATGACAAAAAAGACCACCGTTGCCTCCGGCACTCTCCGTGCCAGCACCATCACTGACGTTGCACGCGAAGCAAAGGTCGGCAAGACTAGTGTGTCGCGCTACCTCAACGGTGAAATGAATGCCCTCTCAGAAGAGTTTCGCAAACGTATAGCGCAGGCAATTCACAAGCTTGATTTTCGGCCCAACCTCATGGCACGCGGGCTAAAGCGCGGCCGTACGCGCCTCATCGGCATGGTGGTGGCCGACATCACCAATCCCTATTCGGTCGAAGTCATGCGCGGCGTTGAGGCCGCCTGCCAGCAGCACGGATTCATGCTGATGTTATGCAATTCTTCCAATGAGCTCAAACTCGAACAGCGCTACCTGGAATTACTCACTAATTATCGGGTGGAAGGACTCGTGATCAATCCGATTGCATTGCCAGAAGAAGATCTGGAAGCAATCAGTCGTAGCGGCGTGCCACTGGTACTAATCGATCGTCGCGCCAACCGGGTCAAATGCGATATGGTCGGACTCGATAACGATCAGGCCGCCAGCCTGGCGACACAACATTTATTGGATCAGGGCTACACCGCGATTCATTTTGTGACCGAACCGATCGGCCTCATCAGCACCCGTCTGGAACGCCAACAGGCCATGCATAAACTGGTTGCCGCCAGCGCTGGACGATGCGTCAGTGCGACCTCGGAAGTCAATTTCAATGACGCCGCAACGCTCGATGCTGCGTTACGACGGTGCCTGACCAACAATGACGCGCGCCGTACCGCCATTCTGGCCAGTAACGGCCGTATGTTATTGCGCGTCGCGTTAGCGCTGCATGAATTGGGCGCGAAATGGCCGCGAGATATCGGTCTACTTGGTTTCGATGACCCCGAATGGGCTGGCTTGGCGGCAGCGCAGATCACCAGCATTCGTCAGCCAACCTTCGATATCGGCCATGCTGCAGTCGAGTTTCTGATTCAGCGCATCAATGGTGTCGCCACCGCACCGCGCGTACTGAGCTTCCCTGGCGAATTAAAAATACGCTCGTCCACGCAAGCGGTGGCGTAAACCGCGCCGAAGCCACCTGTTCGCTTCCATTCACTCAAGCATCCCCCTGCTTACCCTTGCCTGAGACGTTTCACGGGATCTGCCTATCGTCACATTGCCGCATTGCCGAATCGACGGCAATAGTACTGAACGAGATCGGACATCTACCGTTCTACACAACAATGATCATCTCAAAGAACCTGACGGCCCCAAAGAGCAGAGAAAAACATCAAACTCATCCGCGATCCAGCACTAAAATGGCAGCAGAAAAGATGCGTCGATGTTAAGAGCGCCGAATAACATGTCGATACCAAGGCGCAGCAATGCCCGCAGTACTGCGTGCAGCAAGGAACTACACCGCCGCTGGCGGGGGTTTGTCAGGTGCATTAAGCGTTAAGTGCAAATCAACAGACCGACACCTTGGAAAGGCGATCATGAAATGGTTCTATGCATTATCGGTTGGAAAGCGCTTGACCGTACTGATCGTGGTTTCCATGCTAGGACTTCTAGCCACTGCGAGTGTCAGCCTGCTTCAGATTCAGAACGTCTACACAGCAGCCCGCTACGCTCAAATCAATACGGTGCCGAGTATTGTCATACTCGACGATGCTCAAGCTGCGTTTACAGCCATGCACGCACTGTCCCATCCAGACAATTTTGCTACCGACGACGAAAAGAAGAACCTAGCGCAAAAAATCGATGCAGCACAGGAAAAGCTAACTGCTGAATTTCTGGCCTACGAACCGCTTATTTCGGACGAGACGGATAAACGCATGCTCGCCACTGATCAGACACTGTTGTCCGAGTTCAATTTGGCGCATGAAAAAATGCGGGCACTTGTCCAAGACGGCAAAATATCCGACGCCAACAGCATTGCGAAAGATCAACTGTTGCACGCTGCCCAGAAAATGGATGCGGCGCTCATGGCACACCGTGCCTATAACGTTGCCTTGGGCAACGCCGGGGCCAAGATGGCCGAAGCGATCATCCTGAACGCCTGGCACAAGGTCTTGAGCGTTGCTGGCATTATCTTAATCGTCGTCGTGGGGCTCGGCATTCTGCTTACCCGGAATCTGTTGCGCCAACTTGGTGGCGAGCCGATTTACGTTGCGAATTTGATGAAAAAAATATCGAATGGCGATCTGTCGCTGGAGATCCAGATCGGCAAGCGCGACGACTACAGCATGTTACATGCGGTCAAGGAAATGGTGAGAAGACTAGAACAGGTAGTGATCGAAGTCAGTGACAGTGCAGAGGCTTTAGCGAGCGCTGCCGAGGAAGTCAGCACGACTGCGCAGTCGTTATCGCAAGCCAGCTCGGAGCAGGCCGCAGGGGTAGAAGAATCCTGTGTGTCATTAGAGCAAATGAACCTGACTATTGCACAAACCACGCACAATGCCAGAGTGACCGACACCATGGCCGCTAACGCAGCAAAGGAAGCCGCTGACGGTGGTAACGCAGTCAAGGAGGTGGTGATTGCCATGCAGCAGATCGCCAAGAGAATTGCCGTCATTGACGACATCGCCTACCAGACCAATTTATTAGCCTTAAATGCGACCATCGAAGCGGCGCGCGCGGGCGAGCATGGCAAGGGTTTTGCTGTGGTGGCCACAGAGGTCAGGAAACTGGCCGAACATAGCCAGATTGCGGCACAGGAAATAGGCCAGGTGGCCAGCATCAGTGTCGCCTTGGCTGAAACCGCAGGCAAGCTACTTTCCGAAATGGTACCTAATATCGAGCGCACTTCAGAGCTGGTGCAGGCAATCACGGCGGCGGCCGAAGAACAGTCTATAAATGTGCGGCAGCTCAATGGGGCCGTAGGCCAATTGAATCAGACCACCCAGCAAAATTCATCGAGCTCTGAAGAGTTGGCATCCACCGCCGAAGAGATGAGCTGCCGTGCCGGGCAGTTGCAGCAAGCAATGAGTTTTTTCACATTAAACAACACGCATCGCCTACCTGGGACTAATCCAGAACGCGAGAAAGACAGTTATACAAACGAGGCAGCGAAATTCGGACAGCGCAAATCAGCCAACCTGAAAATTTCCAGCTCGCATGCGTTGCACAAATTGCACTAGTTGCATGAATTAAATGAGAACGACACACACTATCAGCGACTGAAAAACAAGCTCACCGACAGTCACTCCGATGGCATCTGACTCGCCGACTCCTTCGCTCTGTACGGAAGTGCATGATTAAATAGACTGATCAAGAAAATACATGAAGGATGCAACGACTGCCACGCTGACCCTAGCCCAAAATCCGCCCCGGTCTAAAGCAGAAATTTCCGGCTCTTCGCGGGAGGCGGGCCGTTTCGGTCGGGATGATGCACTGGCGGGAGAATTCTGCCAGTGTCAGCCATTGCAATGCACAGTGACGGCAAGTCTCGTTATAGTACCCGTGCTACTCCTCAATTTTGCACCTGGCGTCGTCAAGTAACAAGAGCCAATGTGCATTGGGACACTCCTCGCGGAAGCGCCCATTGAATGACTCATTTCTTGCGTTATCGGTGGGTGCGCCAAGACGAGAGAAATCTATTTCCACACCGTTCTCATAGGCCCATTTGTGGAGTACTTTGGATATGAATTCGCTTCCATTGTCGGCTTTAATGTAACGCGGTAGTAGCCTGTGGGCGAGCAAGCTTTAAAGCTATTTGTACTTTCACGAATTCACAATCCATTGATTTTTATCGTTCTCCACGAAACGCGTCAATTTGCATCGAAAGTGCGATTACCTCAATGTGCTATTGTGCACAAAGCTTTTCCGGCAAAAATGCTACGTTGGGCGCTGTCGTATTGTCGAACCAAAGGATAAAGTAAATGTCGATCAAGTCAGGCGCTTCGGCGAAAAATTTTCCGATTGTTTGCGTTGGTGGATCGGCCGGTGGCCTTAACGCCTATATTCGGCTTTTGGATAATCTTCCTGCTGACTTGGGCGTCGCCATCGTCATCGTCAATCACATCAGAAGCTTTCCGACCCAACTCCATGAAATCCTCCCTCATCACACGGCCATGCCGGTCGATCTCATCACAGAAAATTTGCAAATCGAACCGAACCATGTATTTATCATTCCGGAAAATCGGGATTTGCACGTTCAAGATGGAAATTTTCAGTTAAAGCCGATATCGAAACCGCACGGTTGGCCCGATGTCATCACGGTTTTCCTGCGATCATTGACCAGTCACTGGGATGGCAAGCTTATTGCCGTGATCGTCTCAGGCTTTGATGGCGATGGCGCCGCAGCATTGTGTGGCATTCAACAAGTGGGAGGCATTACCATCGCGCAAAAACTTGATACAGCTAGCCAACCCGACATGCCTGAGAGCGCAATTGCTAGTGGATGCATCGATTTTATCTTGTCACCGGAAGACATCGCGCAGCAATTGATTCGCATTGCGCGCGCGGAAGGTTAATTGCCTATGTCCAGTATCTTCAAAAATTCGTCGATTTTGATTGGCTTCGTGAGGTAACGTAAAAAGCCAGCCTTCAGACCTTTCTCGATATCGCGCGGCATCGCATTAGCGCTTAAGGCAATCACCGGGATATGTGCGGTTGCGGGGTCTCCAATCAACATTTGCAGCACTTTGATACCGCTCATGTCAGGCAGATCAATATCCATCAGAATGAGATCCGGCAGGAATTGGTGCGCCATCTCGATGCCGTATTTGCCATTCGGCGCAGTCAGTAAACGGATACATGGTTGGCGCGCAATGATTGCCTCGATCAGCTTCAGATTTGCTGGGTTATCTTCAACATAGAGTAGGGTACGCAACGCGCCTGCTTGACCCTGTGCCTCAATGTTGGGCGGTGCCGTGAGTTCGACAGTTTGGACTAAAGGATGAGGCGGTGGTGCTCGGTCCAGTTCTATCCAAAACACGCAGCCCTCTCCAATCGTGCATTCCACACCTATCGCGCCACCCATCAATTCAAGTAGTCGTTTGCATACAACGAGGCCTATACCTGTTCCTTCCTCGGTGTTTTCCTCCTGCCTGAGGCGATTAAACGGTTGGAAAAGCTGCGTCAGTTCATCTGGAGTCAATCCTGCGCCGGTATCCGCGATGCAAATGGAGATGCGCCCCGTGGACTTTGCCTGATAGCTTACCGTTACTGTTCCACCCGATCGATTATATTTAACCGCGTTTGAAAGAAGGTTAATGAGCACCTGCTTAATTCGAACTCGGTCAACGTGGACAAAACAAGATATCCCGTTTACAGGAAAAACAAGGCTGATGCCATGCTCCTGCGCCATCAGCGCCACCATGGCCTCGCATTCGCGCATGACTTCGGCCAGTGATACCGGCTCCAACGATATCACCAACTTCCCGGCCTCGATCACCGCGAGATCCAGTACGTCGTTGACCAGCTGCAGCAAGTGCCAGCCGGCCTTGAGAATCTGACAGGCGCTTTCCTTTTGCTCTGGTGTCAACGGGGAGGGGCCATTCGCCAAGAGTTGGCCGAAACCGAGGATGGCATTGAGCGGCGTGCGCAGCTCATGACTCATGCTTGACAGAAAATCCGATTTCGCTTGGTTGGCTTTTTCCGCAACAGCCATAGCGTGCTCAAGTTCAAGGTTCTTGTCTTGTAGTGCCTGGTGCAATAGCGCGCGTTCCGCTTCAGTTTGCTTGCGCTCGGTAATGTCGTCCAGCACCGCACGCAGTTCGGGCCTGCCCGCAGCGTCATGACCGGCTGTCATAGTGATCTGTGCCCAGAATTGCGTGCCGTCATTCTTTACCATCCGTAGATCGAAGGTTTGCAGGTCACCTTGCTCAACCAACCGTTTGCGGTGCAGGTAGTAGATGTCCTGATCTTCTTTCAGGATGCGACTCGACACAGGTTGCTTGAGCAAAGTGCCACGCGCCATGCCGAACAGACTGGCAGCGGTGAGATTGACTTGCACGATCAGCCCCTGCTCACTGATCGTGCAATAGCCTACCGGGGCCAAGTCATACAGGTCGAAATAACGTTCTCGCACCGCGTCCAGCGCCACCTGCGATTCGCGTAATTCCTCGTTTTGCATCTCCAGTTCTATCTGATGCACACATAGTTCATGCACTAAGTTCTGGGTTGCTGCAGGTGACAGGGCTGCGACAGCTTCGGGCGAGCGCGCGACGTTTTGCTGCAGGCGTGCCTCGGCCCGCTGACGCTGTAATGCATTTGGATAAGCAGCAGTGTGGACAGCCGGTTGGGCCACGTACCGCTCTTCGTCATTGCCTTGGTCGGCAAATTTGTCGTTCCCGGTCATTGAGCTACTTCACCGATAGCGCGTTCGGTGGTCGCAATGGCGTAAATCTCGCCCGTTTCATTGAGCAACGCAGTGGAAATGACCGAGACAGCAGTCACCACTCCTTGTTTGGTAATCCGTTGCGTGCGATACGGCTCCAGAATTTCTGCCTGACTAAGTTGCCGAAGTGCAACCAAGGCATCCGAGCGCAGTTCTTGTGGGATCCGATCCCGCACATTCATCAATAGCGCCTCTGCTTCGCTCCAACCATACATCCTGACCGCGCCGGGGTTCCAGGCCAAAATCCGGCCATCCAAGTCTTGTACGGTAATAGCATCATGCGCATCGCGCACCACAACCGCCAGCCGCAACAACTCATTGGCTTTCTGGAGCGCATCGCGCGTCTGCACCGCCTCGGTAATGTCGACAAAAGAGATCACTGCGCCTTCAATCACATTGTCGAGCGTGCGGTACGGTTGGATGCGCATTGTGTACCAGTTGCCCTCGTTTGTTTGCACCGCAATTTCTTTGCGTATCAATGTTTTGAGCACTGCCTGCGTGTCCGCCACCAAGCTGTCGTAACCGATCAAGTTGGAGGCGATATGCGCCACCGGCCGCCCCACGTCAGACTGAATCAAGTTAATGATTGTACTGGCCGCTGGCGTAAAGCGCAGGATGCGCAGTTCATAGTTCACAAATACGGTGCCGATGCCGGTGCCGGCCAGCAGATTGTTCATGTCGTTATTCGCGCGCGACAGATCCACCACTTTGGTTTGCAACTCGGCGTTGACGGTGGCCAGTTCCTCGTTGACCGATTGCAACTCTTCCTTCGAGGTCTCCAGCTCTTCGTTGGTCGATTGCAATTCCTCGTTGACCGACTGCATTTCCTCATTGGATGATTTAAGCTCTTCGTTGGAGCTCTCCAGTTCTTCATGGGTAGTTTGCAGGTACTCGTCCTTGGCGCGCAACTCCTGTTGAAGCATGGCGATACGCGACTCGGCATCCGAATGTAGGCTGATTTCCCCTGGGATCGCTGACATTGCGACTGGTCGTAGAGATTCGGGGTCAACGGCAGGCAAGTCTTCCAGAATAGTGAGGTACAGATGCGATTCTGGCGTTGCATCCGAACCTGCCAACACCGGGCAGACGGTCAGATTGAGCAGTGTGAAGTGGCCATTGGTTTTGACCTTTAGAGCGGAACAGCGCACGACCGTCTTAGTGCTAACCGCTTTATGTAGGGCGATGGTCAGATCACGCCGCAAGCCTTCACGCGCCATCTTCAGGATGTTGCTGACGCCGACCTCACCCGGGGGCGGCTCCAGGTACATGCCGGCGCGGCCATGCAGATAGAGGATATCGCCATGCCGGTTAACCAGTGCACTACTCGGAGCCAGCTGTCGCAAGAGCCCTTGTTCGGTTAGTTCGCGCAGTGATAATTTTTCCGGGAATGCCATCTTTTTCGTAACCATGGAGCTTGCGTGATCCAGCGTCATCTCGTTCGGAAGCAATTTGCCTAAAATCGTGCGCTGTCTGCCTTGAGAATCCTCCTTGCGCTGAAACAGCTTCGATTTGCGCTCCACCGCCGCAAATAATTCAACAAAATCGCCCACTCCTTCAGATGTACCCAGGAACAGCATGCCGTTTGGATTGAGCGCATAGTGAAACAATGGTATCAGTTTTTTCTGTAATTGCACGCCCATATAAATCAGCAAATTGCGGCAACTAATCAGGTCGAGTTTGGAGAACGGCGGGTCTTTAATCACGTCCTGTTCGGAAAAAACTATCATGTCGCGAATATTTTTATGAATACGGTAGGCGTCGCGTTCTGGTTCTGCGAAGAAAAAACGCGCCAGCCGTTCCGGCGTTATGTTGGCCGCGATACTGGCCGGATACAGGCCAGCACGTGCTTTGGCGATCGCCTGGCTATCGATGTCGGTAGCAAAGACTTGCACCGTGTAATTTTGCTTAAGCGCTTCCATACGTTCGTACAATAGGATGGCGATGGAATAGGCTTCTTCGCCTGTGGAGCAACCAGTCGACCATACACGTACTGGAGCTCCGGCAGGCTTGCCTGCAAACAGCTTGGGGACGATTTCCTTCTCCAGCACCTCAAAAACTTCAGGATCGCGAAAGAAATTGGTCACGCCAATTAAAAGGTCGCGAAACAGCGCCTCGGCCTCGTCAGGGGTTTGTTGCAAATACTTGACGTAGCTGTCAATCTCAGTGATCTGATGCACCGCCATACGACGATCAATGCGACGGTTGATTGTGCTGGGCTTATATTGAGAAAAATCGTGGCCGGTCTGTGAGCGCAGCAGAATAAAAATCTTTTTCAACGTACTTTCTGCTTTTGGCGCATAAATGGAGGTAGAACGCGGCAACTGGCCAAAGGTGTGCGTAGCGTAAGCGATCAACTGGGGCCCCATCGCGGCAGGTGGCAACACGTAATCCGCCAGCCCGGTGTCGATGACACTGCACGGCATACCGTCAAACTCGCTCGATTCCGGAACCTGCGTCATGACCATACCGCCTTCGCCCTTAATGGCCCGCACACCCAGCGTGCCGTCACTGCCAGTACCGGACAGAACGATACCAATAGCCCGTTCGTGCTGATCTTGTGCTAGCGAACGAAAGAAAAAATCAATTGGCAGCCGCTGACCACGTGGCATCAATGGTTCCAGCAAGTGCAGAGTGCCATTCAGAAACGCCATGTCATAGTTGGGCGGGATGATATAGACATGGTTGGGCTGCACCACCATGCCATCTTCGACTTCAAAGACCCGCATACGGGTGCAGCGGCGGATCAAATCAGTCAGCAAGCTCTTGTGATCCGGAGCCAGGTGTTGGACCAGTACAAAAGCCATGCCGGGTTCCGCTTCGGTTGGTATGCCGGAAAAAAATGACTCAAATGCGGCCAATCCCCCGGCTGAGGCACCTATGCCGACAACGGCGAAAGTATTGCCTGGGAAATTCTTGTCTACTGTGACAATGCTGGGTAAACCGAGTATTGCGGTGGTAGGTTCATTTGTGACGTTCTTGGGTATTTTTTTAGCTGGCACTGACATCTCCACCACGCTTGGCTAGCGCAATGGTCAAGTATAGGGCTTTTCGTGCCGTTTTCCGACCCGGTTTTGCTGGATTGGCACTTTGCACTCACAACCGCGCTACCGACAGATGGACGTTACTTTCTCCTGATCGTAGAAAATCGCGTTGACCGGTTTAAGGCGCTTAGGATGAATACAATTATTGACGGACATGCATTTTCTTTTTGCACTTGAGAGCGCGACCCGATCATTGATAATCAGTAGTGTTGAGCATGCAGAGTCCTTAGTCGATGAAGTTGACTCATCAGTGATTTGCAATGTGCAAGTATTGATTGCACTTTCACGGTCGATGCAGTCGGATGACTACACCTATATGCATTCGGTTGAGGTATGCCTGATGATGATGGCGCTAGCTAGGCAATTGGGCATGGAGGACTACCAGGTTCGCCTGTGCGGGACAGCAGGGTTGCTGCACGAGATAGGCAAGATAACGATTGACCTAATATGCTTAATAAGCCAGCGCCTTGACGGGCAGAAATTTACGCGCATTCAGACTCATCCGCAGGCCGGTTGGCTCTCATTTTAGCCGCCCCTTCTGCTGCGATAGCCAAATAGTAAGCAAACGATGATAAGGGCAATAACAATCAACCCGATAGAGCCAATTCCCCAGCCCACGCCCATGCCCCAATACACTCCCCCGCCGCCGCCAAACAGCAATAGAATCACAATCGCCACGATTAATAAATCCATGTCCATCTCTCTTAAGCTGTAAAAATTTGACGGTACGCATTGGCACACGTTGATAAACAGCCATTGATTGCTGGCGGCCACCGGTCAATTTTTAGTGAGGAGAAATCGTCAGGTTGTTGTGAACTGCCCCAACTGATTTGATCTTCGTCGCAAGTTCCGTGGCATGATCGGATTCATCCTTGCTGCTGACTGCACCAGTCAGATCGACGACACCATGGTCAGTACGGACACTGATGTCACGGCCTTTGATCCGCTTGTCCTCGATGAACGCTGCCTTGACCCTGGTGGTTATAGTTGCGTCGTCTAGATACTGCCCAGTGCTGTCTGTCGATGTATCAGCGGCATAAACCCTCACCGAACCCAGCAACGCCCCGAGAAAAAATAATGTTCCTATGAATTTGATGTTCATAATTTCCCCATTTAGGTTTCCAGACGAGCTGACGATGGACGAATCCACATACCAGTTCCACGTCGTGTTCAAAGCCCCTTTGTTTCCTTCTCAATAGTATGTTTGACATCACCTGCCGAGGCCTGATCAGCACCAAATTTTTTTTGGATATGTCCTTTCACTTCAAGGTCCTTGTTGCCCACTACCTTGCCGACTACCTCTTTCACTTTTCCTAGAGCTTCTTCAGCTCGACCTTTTACTTGATCTTTGTTCATACTCATCATTTTCTCCTGAGAAAGTCCGCCGACCCAATGCCGGCGCACAGCGACTGCCATGCACTTACACCGTATTTCATCGCCTGCTTCAGGTCTGTTCGCTAGCAAACAGACCCATTGAGACTGACCCATCGCCGATTGCAATAGGTGCTACGAAAGATTATGTAAATCCTTCACGTGTATTTGTGTATAGCGAGCAGAGTTTTTCCAATCTCTGCACCCAGAAATCAATGCCACTTCAGGCGAAGTTTTCTGCTGCAAAATCCCAATTTGCCAAGCTCCAGAATGCGTCGATATATTGGGGGACAAATTTCTATAATCGATATAGTAGGCGTGTTCCCATACGTCGCAAGTTTGGTGCAGTATCGAGATTGAAACTAATTACGTCACGATTCTGGCTATCATCCGGTTTTCGATGCACGTTGTGCCTCCTATTTCAGCGAGGCATTGAGCGAAATATTTGGTATGGCTGCTAGCGCTTTTGACAAGGGACAGTCGTGTTTTGCCGCCGCCGCGATTTCCTGAAATTGTGTAGCTTCGATTCCCGGTATCGCGGCTCGCATCGTCAATACGATGCGATCGATGATGAAGCCGTCGTCCTGCTTCGACAAATGCACACTGGCCGTAGTGTCGATCTCTACGCCTGTAAAGCCCGCTTTTTCGCAAGCAAAGGCGAACGCCATCGTGAAACAAGCAGCATGAGCCGCGCCGAGAATCTCTTCGGGATTCGTGCCGCGGCGATCATCCTCGAAGCGACTGGAAAATCCGTAGGGGTAATCGGTCAATGCACCGGTTTCGGTGCTGATCGTTCCCTGTCCGGACTTGCCGGAACCTTCCCAATGGATGCTGGCTGATTTTTCTATCATGTGTGCACTCCAAAATCCTCAGACTGAACTGATTATTTCGGTCCATCTGTTCGTTACCACACGAAGGTGGTAGAGGCGTTCCATGATCATGTCTGCACGTGTGTTTCGAGATTGAAAATGCTTTTTTTCAGTTCTAGGATTTTGCGTAATGTGCTTCACATGTTGAATCACGGCACGGAATGATTGTCCATTCGCTTCTGCGAAAATATTAACGACTTCCCATGCAATACGAGTTTTTTCGACGCTTTGTGTTCCGTAAAACATTCGTGTCATCGTGTGCGCCAACGAAACGAAATGAATCAGAATGCGCGCCAGCATAGAGGGCAACATCAAACACACATTGGAAGATTTTTTCAATGCCTCAACAGGAGATGGCATTGACCCAATGTCACATCGCCGTAGTCGTCGGAAGCCTACGGAAGAATTCCTTCAATCGCAAATTGTGTTTTTGCTGGTAAGTGGCGACGTTTTAATTTTTCTGATTCACTCTATTTTTGAGCAATTGAAGACCGGCAGATACTCCTGCGCGCAATCCAACGGCTTTGGTTCAAAAAACGCTAGCATTCGTTGCATTAATTCGAATCAAAGGCATTCCCTGCACCTCTCCTAGTCGGCGTACAGTCGCGACAGCGGTCCCGGTGCGCAATTCGATGATGACCAGCCGCTCAACGTCTTGTATGTGCCTTTGCTCGCCAAATTACCTCTTTCCAACTGATTCAGTTTCCATTGACGGCCAAACGCCGCAACACAGTCATATGGTCCTTCATATCCCGATGGGCGAAGGTCTAAGTGCATCCGCTCCAGACTGCGTTTCGGCTTTCGAGATTTGATCGATTCTGTCCTGAGTCAAGTAGATAGCTTGAACGCATACTTATCAAGAGCGCTAGGTGATTTCCTAAGCTTGGCTGGTGCTGTCGCTGGCCGTGGCCGAAACGCTCGACGCATCATAGCAAGCCGATAGTGATTCGATGTGATAACAACCCTGAATATATCAGTGCGGCTTTGCAAACTGTTTCAAAAAGTGGGGAATTCGGATTGAATATATCTAGCCCGGCAATCCACAGCAGAACGCCTATGTGGAGCGATTCAACCGGACTGTGCGCTATGAGTGGCTAGGGGGTAAAAATGGCGTACTCAACATTGGCTGGCTCGTTCTGGAATTTGACACTTGAATACCGTAGCGCAGAAAAGTGGGGGGAGATATTCTTCGACCTATTGAATGGCGGTGAATACTTCTCAGCATCCCGGCAGCCGTTTCCAATTCAATGGGAACAGTCTGGCCCGAACTTCATCATCCAGATACTTAATACTGGCGGCACCATGACTCTAGTTGGTGAAATTGGGGATCGGACTGGTTCTGGGACGATTACAGAAACTCCATCTCCAGTTGATGCCCCTGCAGAGTATCAATTCGTAATGACTCGTACTAACTAGTGGCTCATTTTTATCGACCGGAACGAAAAAGGCCGCCCGGAGGTGGCCTGGTTGATCCAGCGCGCATTCACACGCACGGTGCGTCAGATTGGGCTGAACCACCTGTACTTCCGGACCTGCGCCACAGTGCCACCAGCGAACTGATCAATGCCGGCGTTGACCTGTAACCGTAGGCCGCATTCTCAGTCATAAGGACTCGCGCAGTAGGAGCGCTACGCCCATCTGGCCGTTGATACGCAGACCATTGCTATTAACAAGATCGGTAAGCGCGTACCCTAATGGTCAATATATTCCCCACATGGACGTAAAAAATCCCGCTCTTGGCGGGATTCTCAACAGGCGAAAGCCTTGTGTACTGGCGGAGAGGGTGGGATTCGAACCCACGGTACGATTTAACGTACGCCTGATTTCGAGTCAGGTACATTCGACCACTCTGCCACCTCTCCGGTTAACTCAGTCGAATTTGCTACCCTGAAGCAGCAAAGCAAAAGATTATAGCAGAAACGTTTCAGAGATGGAAATAGTGGAATGAAAATTCTCTGATAATTTCCCCTGCACCCTGCGCCGCCCTCCTGTGACCACTCATTCCTAAAAGAAATACTCCATATCATCATCTTGTCATAAATCCCCATTACGATTCCATGTTGCTCAGCGCCTGCCGCTGTCTCCCTTCTATACAGGTCAGCCCACTATGGCCCCATTTTCTCCGCAGACCTTCGACGGTCAGATTCCTCCCTCGCCTTTTGCGATGGCCAGCGATATCCCGTTGAACACGACTGAGGTGGCTACGCAGGGCGATTCACACTTGCTCTCGCATCTGCACGAAATTATTGCGCAGCGCAGCCTGAGCGCGCTATTCCAACCCATCATCCGCATGCGCAGCGGCGAAATCATCGGCTACGAAGGTCTTATCCGCGGCCCCTCCAATAGTCCTTTGCATTCCCCGCTGAACCTGTTTAAGGTAGCGCGCGCCAATAAACTGTCGGTGCAGGTCGAACATCTGTGCCGGCACATTGTCATGGCCCAGTTTGCACAATCGGGACTCCCTGGAAATCTGTTCCTCAATGTCAGCCCGGGCGCGCTAGTGCAACCGGAGGCCATTCAGGGCGAAACCTTGCGCCATCTGGACAAACTGGGTATCAATCCGCAGCGCATCATCATCGAGTTGACCGAAAACGAACCGACCTACGATTACGTCCTGCTGCGCAATGCCGCCATGCATTACCGCGAAATGGGCTTCCAGATCGCCATTGATGATCTGGGCGAAGGTTTTTCCAGCCTGCGCCTGTGGTCAGAGCTGCAACCGGAATACGTCAAGATCGATATGCACTTCATCCAGGGTATCAATACTGACCCAATGAAATTGCAGTTCGTACGCTCCATTCAGGAAATTGCAGAAAAATCCGGCTCCATCGTCATCGCCGAAGGCATTGAAACCCAGGCCGAATTGCTGACGATTCGCGATCTCGGCATCGCCTGCGGTCAGGGTTATCACATCGCACGTCCACACGCGACCCCCAAAACCGTCGTCGCCGACGACATCAGCAAAATCTTGCGGCGCGATAAAGTGCCACTGACCGCGCAAAAATATGGTGTCGGCAAAAAAAGCACTACCGTCTTCAAGTTGTTGCGCGAAACCCAGTACGTCACACCAGACATCTCTAACGATGATGTCTATACCCTGTTTGTCAACGACCCTGGATTGCAGGCAATCCCTGTCGTGAGCAATGGCGCGCCGGTCGGCTTGATCAATCGCTATAGCATGGTGGAACGCTTCGCCCGCTTGTATGGCCGCGAACTGTATGGCAAAAAATCTTGCACCTTCTTCATGGACCCCAATCCGTTGCTCACTGAGCAAGACACCAGCCTGCAAGACCTCAGCCATATTCTGGTACAGGCCGAATCGCATCACTTGTCCAACGGCTTCATCATCGTCGATCAGGGGCAATATGTCGGCATGGGCACCGGTCATGACCTGCTGCGCGAAATCACCCAGATGCAGATCGAAGCAGCACGCTATGCCAATCCGCTCACCCAGCTGCCGGGCAATGTGCCGATCAATGAACACATCGAATTCCTGCTGCAAAGCGGTGTTGAGTTCTGCATCTGCTACTGCGACCTCGATCATTTCAAACCCTTCAATGATGTCTACGGCTATCGCAAGGGCGATGACATGATCCAGTTGACTGGACGCACGTTGAGTCAGTTCTGTGACCCACAGCATGACTTCATCGGCCATATCGGCGGCGATGATTTCCTGATCATGTTTCAGAGCGAGGATTGGGAACGCCGCTGCAACGCTATGCTAGAGGCATTCAGCGCCGATTCGCAGAGCTTTTATTACCAGGAAGACAAGGAGCGCGGCGGCTATTACAGCGAAGACCGCGAGGGCAAGCGCGTATTGCATCCGCTGGTGAGCCTGTCATTGGGCGCGGTCAAGATCGAACCGTCACAATATTCTTCACCGCACCAGATTGCATCGGCGGCGACCAAGGCCAAGAAACAGGCCAAGAAGACGCGCGGCAACAGTTTGTTCATCGAACGCCGTACGCCAGCCACCTTTTCCTGGGCAATGTAAACGTTCACTTACGCCGGTACGCATATAAAAAAAGGCTGACATGCAACATGTCAGCCTTTCAGACTGCTGATAAACCCCCGATTTTTCGGGGGTTTATCATTTCTAGGACACGCACAAGAAATAGTGGTGGTTGCAGCGAGTTTTGCAAGATTTGGGGAAATCGCTTCGCCATAAAGTGCAAGGG
>Ga0302155_10000059_pt1 | contig 92323 bp, 84 predicted proteins | sample I_Bog_N3_1_FD_193508 | JGI IMG/M metagenome (GOLD analysis project Ga0302155, IMG submission 193508) | Peat permafrost microbial communities from Stordalen Mire near Abisko, Sweden - I_Bog_N3_1 | ecosystem: Environmental > Terrestrial > Soil > Wetlands > Peat | place: Sweden: Abisko, Stordalen... | reverse complement strand
CATTTCGCCACCGACTACCGAGCGCACTCAATGTAGCAAGCAGGCAAGCCGAATGGGTTACCACCTCCCACATCCTGCCTGAACTCATACAAGAGGTTCGTGTCTACGTTGCACCTGCAGGGGAAGATGGCCAGCTATTAGCGGGCGATTTAAGCGACCTCATCATTGATACGACTACAGTCACCGTACATACCAATCCACACTTTATAGCAACAGCTCCCATTATCAACCATGGCACCTACCCTTATTTCGAGCAAACCAACACCCCTCAAGGTGTCTTAGTTCAACAAGTTAATCCCAGCATATCGCGTAGCTTGGCCGCAACCACGCATTGCCATCGACAAACAGAGAATTTACCGCAACTTCAGCAAGAAATGAACTCTCCTCTAGAGGAAAACGCTATTCTTCCATCAGATTCACTAGGCTGCATTTATGTTGAAAAAGGTGGTTATTATGCCTATTTTCTATTTGAACATAATTAAAAACGACGACTTCCTACCCGCGTCCGATGCACAATAATTGATCTTTATCAAACTCGGGGGCTTTTCCCGCGCGCGGATTCATCTTCACGGAACTCCACGACAAATCACAAATCCATAGTAATGATACTTACAACGTATCAATAAATATCATCAACTACATGGAGAGTGTCATGTGTACCAAAATCAAATTACTGTTCGTCGTTATTGTCACCCTAGCATCTTCAATGGCACAAGCCAACTATCCGGGCTTTAATGCGGGGGCGATCTGCAACAATTACAAAAATTTTACTGGCATTGTAACGAAACTGGCTTCGGCCACTACCTATGACGGCTATGAAGATACGTGGGTAGAAGTCACCTCGACTAAAGGAGAAAAAGAAGGTGGGAAAATCTACTACAGAGACCCTGTCGAAAGCGGATACAAACCGATGCTTTACTCCCTACGAAACAGCTTAGTGACCGGCCTTCCCGTCACTATTTGTGTTAACAGGGATACTATTTATGCGGTGGAGCTGGGAAGATGAGCACACGTTATTTTTATATAAGCGCATTTCTAGTGATGACTCTTGGTGGTGGTGTTTCTTTGTCTGCGCAAGGCGCTCCTGATACTGGCTGGCTCTATAAGGTTGATACCAGACCACCCAAAAAAATATTCATAGAGGGATTTTACCCGCGAAATGCTTGGCATGGCTCTTGGCCACATACCCAAGTAATCGGCGGATTTCCCACAGAGGTAACAAATATGAATTATGAATATACGACAACAGATCGGAATTTTGCACATAGGTATGCAACCTATTTATCAACTACGAGACATCACAATACCAGAACTGCGGCAAGAACGGTATTTGTTTACCTTATCCGACCAACAACCAATTTTTATCAGGTTTTTCATCCGGATATCTTTTTTTCTGCTCAACCATCTGGAACTCAAGTAATGCAACCGGCGGATCCATCAGTTTGGGCTACCCGCGAACACATACGACCTGCAGCTATATATGCAGTTCGTACCTACATTAGAGCAAATGATAATACGGCCTACGACCAGATGGATGCGCAGAGCAATGAACTCGTGATTGGTAGAGATCAGGCGCTGGTGAATAATCCGCGCTACCTCACTATGGCACCGGTTTTCAACACAGGCATGCACCCCTTTGATTTGGATATACACCAATCATCACTAGTGCCAGCGCTCGTTCCACGCGTAAGCCCTGAGGTGCCGGTGAGTTTATCCGCAACAGCCCACTGCCTAACGCATTCGCCCAGTCCATCACATTCTCAGGCGAATCATCGTTCATCTCGTTCCGCACAATTCTGGGGGAAATTAACTCGTCCATGGAGAGAAAATGAACCACCGCCTGACTCAGATGACTGTTCTTATATTGAAACCCAAGGTTATTACGAAAGCTATTTATACACCGATGATTAACGATACATTCAAACGGAGAACATGATGCATATCAAGAGCAAATTAGTGTTTACAATCATTGCCGCACTAGCTACTTCTATGGCGCAGGCAAGCTATCCCGGTTTTAATGCTGGTGCGATTTGTAATGGCTACACAACGATTACGGGTAAAGTGACGAAACTCACATCGACAACCTCCTATGATGGCTATGAAGAAACATGGACGGAGGTGACCACGGACAACGGTCAAAAATACGGCGGGAAAATTTACTATAGAAAACCTCTTGAAAGTGGATTCAAGCCGATGATCCTCCTCCTGCAAACGAACTTAATGTCAGAAGCGGATAAGATCAACACCAAGGTGACGATCTGTATCAAACAGAATGCTATTTATGCGGTAGAACTGACCAATAGAACCAAGTCATGAAAGGAAATACTGACTCAATTGCAAACATCCACATACAAACATAATGTACGAGCTAGCGTGCAGCCCAATTGACGTACCTGTCATACTTGGTTATTCTTACACCTTGCGCCGATTTGAGAGCAGCTTGCGGGCGCGTGATCAAATTCAGCTAAACGTCATCGGCTAACGTCGGCTGTAGCGCGCACCCTGCACGCCTTTTTTTCATTTGGCTCCCTTTCATCATTTTCCCGCAAATTGTGCATAGTCAAATTGAGTATAGCCAGATATTTTGGCTTGTCATTGGCCGTGTGATTGCGTGTTATTGCAGTATTTTTGCAAAAAAATTACGTTATTTTAGGGAGAATCATGTCCTCTGTTGGAATTGTTGCACCCCAGACCCACTGTTTTACTGATCCACTATTACTACAATGTGGTATCAGTATGGCAAACTACACCCTGATGTATGAGACTTATGGACAACTCAATGCTGACAAATCCAATGCTGTCTTGATTTGTCATGCCTTAAATGCATCGCACCATGTCGCTGGGGTTTATGCCGATGCGCCAGACAATAGTGGTTGGTGGGACAACATGGTAGGGCCGGGTAAACCGCTCGACACGGACCGTTTTTTTGTCATTGGCGTAAATAATTTAGGTTCATGCTTCGGCTCGACCGGACCGATGCACATCAATCCAGCAACAGACAAACCCTATGGCGCCGATTTTCCAGTCGTCACGGTAGAAGACTGGGTGAATACGCAGGCGCGTTTGGCGGATTTACTTGGAATCCAGAAATTTGCGGCTGTTATGGGTGGCTCTCTTGGCGGTATGCAGGCACTGGCCTGGAGCATGATGTTTCCAGATCGACTGAGACATTGCGTGGTTATTGCTTCCACACCCAAATTATCTGCACAAAATATTGCGTTTAATGACGTCGCGCGTCAGGCTATTATTACGGATCCCGATTTTCATGGTGGCGATTTTTATGCCCATCATGTCGTGCCAAAACGCGGCCTACGGGTTGCGCGTATGATTGGCCATATTACCTATTTATCCAATGACGATATGGCTGAAAAATTTGGCCGCGATTTACGTAATGCCGATTACCAGTTTGGTTTCGGCGCCGACTTTGAAATTGAATCGTATTTACGTTATCAAGGTGATAAATTTTCAGCCTATTTTGATGCCAATACCTATTTGCTGATTACCAAAGCACTCGATTACTTTGATCCGGCACGCCATTATGATGGTAATTTAACACGGGCCTTAGCAAAAACCACTGCGCAGTTTTTAGTCGTGTCATTTACCACGGATTGGCGCTTCGCTCCTAAACGCAGCCATGAAATCGTCCATGCATTGGTCAGCAATCAACGCCGAGTAACTTATGCAGAAATCGATGCGCCACATGGTCACGATGCCTTTTTGTTGGAAGATCCGCGTTATCTGGGACTAGTACGTGCCTATTTTGACCGCATCGATAACATCGAATTAACTGCACAGGGAAAACCAGCATGAATTTTTCTGAATTAAACCAGTTACGCCCCGATCTGGCGTTTATCGCGCACTGGATAGCCCCTGAAACCCGGGTACTGGATGTGGGATGTGGTGATGGCGTGATGCTGGATCACCTACAAACCGATAAAAAATGCCAAGGCTACGGTATTGAAATTGTCGACGATAAAGTGCTAGCCTGTGCCAGCCGTGGCGTAAATGTGATTCAGCAAGACATGGAGCACGGCTTGGGACTGTTCGATGATCAGGCGTTTGACACGGTACTGTGTTTATCCTCCTTGCAAATGATGAAAAATGTCGATGGTTTATTGCGTGATATTGCTAGAGTAGGGCGCGAAGCAATCGTCTCGTTTCCGAATTTTGCTTATTGGCCGCATCGTGTAGCGCTGTTACGCGGTCGGATGCCTGTATCAAAATCGCTTCCCTACCAATGGTATGACACACCGAATGTACGATGTGCCACGATTGAAGATTTTACCGATTTGGCGAATTCCGTCGGACTGGAAGTCATTTCGCGCGTGGCGCTGCACAATGGTCGGCCAATAACGTGGCTACCTAATTGGCGCGGAAGTTTAGCCGTGTTTCGGTTACGCAAAAAACAATCATGACGACAGCACTGCCCGATACTTCTAGCTGGCGCACCTATCTAAATCGCTCCATGCTGATTTGTGTTGCACTGGGGTTTAGTTCCGGATTACCCCTTTTTATTCTGATTAATTTATTGACCGCGTGGCTCAAAACCGAGGGCGTGGATATTAAAGCTATCGGTTTATTCGCGCTCGTGAGTTTTCCTTACACATGGAAATTCATTTGGGCACCGTTAATGGATCGTTTTTCCTTGCCTTTTTTAGGTCGGCGTCGAGGCTGGATGCTGGTCACCCAACTCGGTTTGCTAGGGGTGATTATGTTGATGGGATATTTATCACCCAAAACCGATTTAATCACGATTATGTGGCTGTGTGGTTCCATCGCATTTTTATCTGCCAGCCAAGATGTGGTGATCGATGCCTACCGGCGTGAAATGCTAAACGATAAACAACAGGCCGCCGGTATTGCGCTGTTCGTCAATGCCTATAAATTTTCCACGCTAATACCAGGTTCATTGGCACTCATTTTATCGGATCACTTAGCGTGGCACTGGGTGTTTATCATCACCGCCTTGTTTATGCTCCCCGGCATTTTGACCACGCTCCTGATTAAGGAACCACAATTGTATGGTGCGCCGCCAAAAAATCTGCGTGAAGCCGTAGTATTACCATTTCAAGAGTTTATTCAACGCAAGGGCGTATCGCATGCACTACTGATCTTGAGTTTTATTTTTTTATACAAATTGGGTGACTCGATGGCTACGGCATTGCAAACACCTTTTTTTATGGATATGGGATTCACCCGCACACAAATTGGTATAGTAGCTAAAAGTGCCGGCATCTGGGCGAGTTTGGCAGGTGGTATTTTGGGGGCGGTATGGCTCATGAAAACGGGCATCAATCGGGGTTTGTGGATTTTTGGTGCCTTGCAAGCCGTCGCCATTTTGGGGTTTGCCGTATTAGCAAAAGTAGGACTCTCGTTGTGGATGCTAGGCATCGTCATGGCACTGGATACCTTTGCTATTGGCCTTGGCACCGCTGCATTCACCGCCTACATTGCCGCCACCACCGACCCACGTTATACCGCCACCCAATTTGCTTTATTCACTAGTCTAGCCGTCGTGCCACGTACTTTTTTCAATGCCATCACGGGCTATATTGTGGCGCAAACGGGTTGGTTCAGCTTTTTTATCATCTGTTTTATCCTGACGATCCCAGGCATGGTATTGTTACTTAAAATTGCACCATGGAATGACAATGCAAGGCCAAAAGTGATGACATTAACGTCGTCTGATGCCACATAATTCACTCTGGTTGTTATTGATACCTGCTTTTATTCTTAGTTCATTCTGCCGGAGCCTTTCATGCACACCACGCATCGCACTCATTCAACCTCTGACACGACTGGTCTGAACCGCCTACTACTGGTCATGCTCCTGAGCTGTGTTGTGCTCGCAGGTTGTGACAAACTGGGTATCGGCGGCGGCAAAGATGCGGCCGCTATTGAAGCGGATGCCCGTGCTACTGGCAGTGCATGTCGCCATTCTGGGCGCGCGCTAGAAGATTGTTTCACCTTAAATCCGACCGCGCCACGTGCCCCGATATTTTCTGGATGGAAAGAGATGAATGACTATATGCGCGATAATAAAATCGACAATGTCAAACCCGAAATCATCCCCCCACAACCTGCAGCCACACCCGCTAACGGCGATAATGCCACGAAAGATGGCAGCAAATCTGACAATGCAGACGCGAAAGCAGATGCCAAATCGGATACAAAATCAGATGATGACACCAGCACCGATAGTAAATCCAGCAAGAAACGAAAACCCAAAGACGATTCTTAAGCCGATCTTAGCGCATTAAGATCAGTCCCGGATCAGTCCCCGCAATCACCAACGGGGCATGATCCGAAACACAGGCTACGGTGAACTTATCAAAGTTCATACTCGTAATCAATAATTAGGGGCGCATGGTCGCTGAACCGAGCGCTTTTATAGATAGATGCCAAGCTAGCAGTCTTAGCGACGTTCGGCGTCGCGATTTGATAATCCAGTCGCCAGCCAACATTCTTGGCGTATGCCTGCCCGCGATTACTCCACCACGTGTAACACTCATCTGTGGTTTCAGGGTGTAGTTGGCGATAGACATCCACAAGCCCAGCATCATCAAAAAGTTTGGACATCCATGCGCGCTCTTCCGGCAGGAAGCCGGAATTTTTCTTGTTACCCTTCCAGTTCTTCAGGTCGGCTTCGTTGTGGGCGATATTTACGTCACCAACAAGAATGAATTCACGTTCAGCCTTAAGTGCTACGAGATGCGGGTAAAGTACGTCCAAAAACCGAAACTTGGCTTGTTGACGGTCCTCGCCTGAAGAGCCGCTGGGAAAGTAACAGCTGATGATACTGAATTTTCTGTCACCGCGATCAAATCGTGCCTCTACCCAGCGCCCTTCGTCATCAAATTCCTGTACCCCGATACCGTAAATAACAGCACTCGGCTTTTCCTGCGTATACATGCCAACACCAGAATAGCCTTTTTTCTGAGCATAGTGGAAGTACCCTTTTAAATTCCCAGGGCTACAGAAGATTCCATCAATGTGCTCGTTCTGCGCTTTTATTTCTTGCACCCCGACAGCCGTCGCCTGCTGCTCATTGAGCCATTCAAAAAAACCCTTACTTGATGCAGATCGAATGCCGTTCAGATTAGCGGAAATAACTCTCAACATTTTGTAACCCAATTAAAGCTGAAATTGCAATGGTTTATGTAACAGAACATGATTGCCTAGCAAGTTCAAGGCAAGGCGCATGTTATCGCATTTGGCACAGTTAGTCTCCATCAAAGCCTGAACTTCCCCCAACTGTTGACGAAACCGTGAATAGAGCTCATATATTTTCCTATGTCTATCTCGCAGAAATTATTTTAATCATAGTGAATTGTTGTAAAAAGGAAGGCTTGAGCATACCGTAAAGCACACGACTATGATTAAATAGCGGGAAATTTATGCTCAATAGGATGTCATGAAAAATTTACGCCAAGAATTTATCGCTTTTTCTGTACAAGCAGGTGTGCTCTCGTTTGGTCAATTCATTACCAAAGCAGGCCGAACTTCACCCTATTTTTTTAATGCCGGTTTATTTAATGAAGGCGCCAATCTAGGCCAGTTGGCACAGTTCTATGCAGAAACGCTGCTGAACTCCGGGGTCGAATTTGATATGTTATTCGGCCCAGCCTATAAAGGTATTACGCTAGCATCATCAACTGCCGTAGCACTCGCAGGGAAAGGGCGCAATGTCCCCTTCGCCTATAACCGCAAAGAAGCCAAAGACCATGGCGAAGGCGGAACGATCGTCGGCGCCAAACTCGCGGGCAAGGTAGTCATTATTGACGATGTGATCTCGGCAGGCACCTCCGTACGCGAGTCAGTTGAACTCATTCGTGCGGCCGGCGCCACCCCCGCTGCGGTGTTAATTGCACTAGATCGCATGGAACGCTCTGGACCGGATGGCGCATTGTCTGTCAATTCAGCAGTACAAGAAATCGCCGCAACCTATGACATGCCCGTCATTTGCATTGCCAATTTGGCGGATTTATTTGACTATCTATCAAGTGCACAATCCACTAGTGACACCAGTTTATCTGACCACAAAGCAGCAGTCAGCGCTTACCGCACCAAATACGGAATCTGAGTCAGCATGAAAAAAATCCTTGTCGTGGTGGGCACGCGCCCGGAAGCCATTAAAATGGCTCCGATTATTTTGGCACTCAAAAAGCAAGCTGAGTTTCATGTACGTGTGCTGGCAACCGCACAGCATCGCCATTTACTGGATCAAGTCATGCAAGCCTTTGGCATCGTACCTGATCTGGATTTGGATATCATGCGCCCGAATCAAAGCCTATCAACCCTGACAGCGCGTTTGCTAATCGACCTAGATGAGGTGTTAATTGCGGAACAGCCGGATGTTGTTCTAGCACAAGGCGACACCACTACCGTGATGACAGTGGCGCTATCCTGCTTTTATCAACGCATCCCATTCGGCCATGTTGAGGCAGGACTGCGTACCTGGGATATGACTAGTCCGTTTCCAGAAGAAATGAATCGGGTCATCGCCAGCCGATTAGCACAATGGCATTTTGCGCCAACAGAAAGTTCGCGCAAAAATTTACTCAAAGAAGGCATTCCCGATAGCGACATCAGCGTCACCGGAAATAGCGTCATTGATGCGCTATTAATGGCTGCCGACATGGTGGCAGAGAGCCTGACGACCCTACCAGCAGAAGTAGCACGACAAATAGATCCCGACAAACGCTTAATACTGGTTACCACCCATCGTCGAGAAAATTTTGGCGCGCCATTTGAACGGATCTGCCAAGCCTTCCTCGCGTTACTGGATCGCAACCCAGATGTACAGCTACTCTACCCCGTTCACCCCAATCCCAATGTGCGTGACATCGCTTGGCGCTTGCTCGGCCAACACCCGCGAGCGATATTATGTGAACCGCTGGAGTATCTTCCATTTATTGCTGCAATGAAATTATCCTATCTCATCTTAAGCGATTCTGGTGGGGTACAAGAAGAAGCTCCGGCGTTAGGAAAACCAGTCTTAGTGTTGCGTCATGAAACGGAACGACCAGAAGCAGTAGAACAAGGTGTCGTCAAATTAGTCGGAACGGACTTTGATATGATCGTCAACTCAGCACAAGGTTTGCTGGATGACCCCGCAAGCTACCATGCCATGGCACGCGGCATATCCCCTTATGGTGATGGTCATACTTCTGAGCGCATCGTCACTATTTTGCTGGCATATTTTACGAAGAAAGACGAGCACTAACACCAGATCACGTTACAATAGAGCATCTTCATTGCGATGATGAAAACTATTGCCTAAAAGCATTCAATCGACTACTATGTCATTATCGACCAAGGTGCTGACGAGCTACGGCAATCAATTTCGTTCAAAATTGCTATGATAGTAACGTATACGAAGGGATTTCCCGCACCCTGCTAAAACAGGAACAAATGCGATCAGTGACTACCTACCGCATTTGCACATCCCACCATTAAGGGAACTATCATGCGCATAAACACCCCCGTCACCAACATCGAAGTGTCATTGTCCGATAGTAATACCATTGTTTCAACCACGGATATTCACGGTAACATTACCTACGCAAATCCCTACTTCATCGAAATCAGTGGCTATACCGGAGATGAACTGATAGGCGCCCCTCAAAATATTTTGCGCCATCCTGACATGCCGAGTGAGGCATTTGCGGATCTGTGGACTACGATTAAATCTGGTTTAGCATGGACGGGCATGGTAAAAAATCGCTGTAAAAACGGCGACTATTATTGGGTATTAGCCAATATTACTCCCGTTATTGAAAATGGTAATCCTGTCGGCTATATGTCGGTACGGATTAAACCATCACGCGAGCAAATTACTGCGGCTACCGCGTTATACCACGAACTTCAAAACGGCAACCCCCGTAAGCTCGCACTCACGCAAGGACAAGTTGGCAGAGCAGGTTGGTGGGGTAAGTTTGATGCCTTGCGCCGAGTCTCACTAGCGCAAAGCATCCGTGTCTCTCTTTCTTCCTTAATGATCGGGATTGCGACGATAAGCGCATTGACCTGGTTTTTTGATGCACCCCAACAACATGCACTCTTTCTGGGGATAAACTCCGTTGCAGCAATCACGTTGATAGGAATTGCATGGTTCTGGCTCCACATGGAGCAAGCCGTCATTACACCAGTGCAGCAAGCATTAAAAGCGGCACACACGATGTCCGGCGGTGATTTAACGCGTGAAATTGAGACCAGTCGAACCGATGAAATGGGACAAATGCTGCGTTCCCTGCGGCAATTGAATATTAACTTGCGTAGTATTATCGGGGATGTGCGCAACAATTTTGAGCAAATGCAACTATCGACCAGAGAGCTAGCTGAGGGCAATATGGATTTGTCCGACCGTACCGAATCCCAAGCGTCGTCATTGGAAGAAACCGCTTCCAGCATGGAACAATTGGCCGCTACGGTAGAGCAAAATTCAGGGAATGCTAGCGCTGCCAATAAAATAGCCGACACAGCGTCATCGTTCGCACAGTCGGGTGGCATTATTATGGGTAATGTGATTACGACGATTGATGCTATTTGCGAATCATCTCAACGCATTGTTGATATCATTGGCATGATCGATGGGATTGCATTCCAAACCAATATTTTAGCCTTAAATGCAGCTGTAGAAGCGGCGCGTGCAGGAGAACAAGGTCGGGGGTTTGCCGTAGTGGCAGGTGAAGTTCGCAATCTAGCACAAAGCTCCGCTGCGGCAGCACGCGATATCAAAAAACTCATTCACCAATCCGTTGAGAACGTCAATGCAGGGACACTATTAGCGCGTGATGCCGGCACCACCATGGATAGTATCATTGGTTCCGTTAACACGGTGTCCGGTATCATTGGCGAAATTTCTGCCGCATCGCGTGAACAATCCGTCGGGATCAATCAAGTTAACCTGGCGGTGATTGAGATGGATGACGTAACCCAACGCAACTCAGCGCTCGTTGAACAAGCCGCTGCTGCAACCGCCAGTTTATATGACCAAACCACCGTGCTGATGCAAGCATTAGCGGTTTTTAAACTCGGTCGGCGCGATTAAAAATAGCATAATAATGCATGCAATCCATTGGATTAAAAAAGAGTAAACTAAGCATAGTGTTTTTCGCTGCTTTTCACTATTTCTTTTTCACACTCTGCACTTGATCGCTATGCATATACCAATAAATACTACGCCTGTCACCATCACAGCACCCAGTCTGTTAGCCGATATTGGCGGTACGAATGCCCGTTTTGTTTTACAAACCAGCGCTGGTGAATTGCTTGCATTGCTGGTACTACCATGCAATCAATACCATACCATTTCTGATGCTCTGCATGCTTACCTGACCGATCCGACCACGATCGCACATGGTGGCAGCACGATTCGCCACGCTGCCATTGCGATTGCCAACCCAGTCGAGGGCGATACCATCAGCATGACAAATCATCACTGGACGTTTTCTATCGACGCATTACGGCAGGAATTCCAGTTGGAGACATTACAAGTCGTCAATGACTTTACAGCTCTGGCCATGTCCTTACCTTATTTACTGCCACATCAACGACAACAATTTGGTGGCGGCACTAAAAAAGACCATGGGGTTATCGGTTTAATTGGTGCAGGTACTGGTCTGGGCGTTTCAGGGCTGATTCCAGCACAGGGGCGTTGGATACCACTAGAGAGTGAAGGTGGGCATGTGACTTTCGCCGCGTCCAATCAACGTGAAGCCGACATTATTAACTACGTGCGTCACTCTCACCCACATGTTTCCGCAGAACGCTTGTTGTCAGGTATCGGTTTGGATCTGGTCTATAGCGCCTTGGCAGAGCGTGCCGGCGTTGAGGCTCAAGCATTCAGCGTACCGGAAATAGTACGACAAGGACTGGCTAAATCATGCCCCGTATGCGAAGAAACATTACATGCGTTTTGTGAAATGCTAGCGACGGTTGCCAGCAATCTAGCCTTAACGCTCGGAGCCAAAGGTGGGATCTACATCGGTGGTGGTATCGTCCCACGTCTGGGTGAATTTTTTATTCACTCCGGCTTCCGTCAGCGCTTCGAACAAAAGGGGCGACTTTCCGCTTACCTTGAAACGATTCCGACCTATGTCATCACTACCGAATTTCCTGCATTTATTGGTTTGTCCGCCTTACTAAGAGACTAAACCAAGCGATGCCGGTTCGCTGACTGGCCTAACTTTTCCAACCCAGATCAGCGTCACCACGGCTAATCCAACTGCAATCCAGCCATTATGGCCAAATCCTACGATCTGACCATCGACCGAGGTGGATAGCAGCAAACCACCGAACCAAGCACCACATCCGGTACCGAGTGACTGAATCGCGCTATTGATACTCAAAAATGCACCGCGCCGTTCAGGTTCCGGTACCGTCGTCATCAATGCCTGCATGGGAATCATACGACCAGACATGGCAACCATAAAAATCGGAAAAAACGCCACCACGGCAAGTAATGGCAAGCTCGGCAAATGCGTGATAAATAATACCGGCAACATCGAAAATGCCACCAAAATACGAAATACCCGATGTTTACCGTAACGATCCGCCATGCGCCCAACTATGCGTGAAGTAAAAAATGTGGCGGCACCGCCCGCCATGTAAATCCACGCAATCTGCTTAGGGATAATGCCATAATTGGCTACCAGTATCGGTGAAATAAAGGGAATCACCAGCATATGCGAAATCATCATACAAAACGTCAACGCATACGCGCGTATATGCCGTGGCTCACGAAGCAGGGCAAACAAATTCGGTAACACCTGGGATAATGGTACGGATTGCTTTGCCAAATGCATTTTGATAGACGGTACCAGCCAAACACCGGCCGACCAGATCAGAAACGACAAACCGACCAGTAAATAAAAAGGGGAGGACCAGCCAAATTTTGCACCTAACATAATACCGGCAGGTACACCCGCAATCGCCGCAAGAGAAAATGATGTCATCACCGTGCCAGTAGCTGCGCCACGGCGCGCTGGTGGGATCACATCACTCACAATAGTTAATACAATAGAACCCAATATGCCGCCAGTCAAACCAGCAAAGGCACGGGCAATCAATAACCAATGAAACGTCGGTGCTGCTGCACACCCCAGATTGGACAGAGCAAATAACGCATACACCGTCAATAATAAAGTACGTCGGTCAAAGCGATCAATATAGGTTGCAGCAAATAAGCTAGACAATCCTGAACACCATGCATAGGCTGACACGGCCGTGGCAAACAATGCGGGACCAATAACAAACGCGCGCATAATTTGCGGCCCTAACGGCATCATCACCATGAAATCCATAATAATAGTGAATTGTGTTAACGCCAATAACCAAAGCAAACCACGCTCACGCGCCGAGCTTAATTGATACATAAGAATATCCTGTTGAGTTGCATTCCAGCATTGTATCGCACCACAACAAATTCAGTCCGGCACACGCATAAAGCACAGCAAGAACACGCCAAACAACACAGATGTAGGTAAAATAGCGGCAATACTAATTACAACAGGCCAAGCTATTATGCAAGACCCTCAATTATGCGACTGTCACGGCAAAGCGGTAGCGGTGGGTGACATTGTGCGCATCGTCACACTAAATCCAGAATTTATTGCCGATTTTCCAGCGGATGAGCGTGATCTTATCACCTCAATGATAGGTAATTTGTTTAAGATTTACGGCATTGATGAATTTGGCCAACCGTGGGTCATGAAAGAATGGCACGATGACCGTGGTAATCCACAAACCCACGTCATCGCGCTTGACCCACCAGAAATGGAACGCATTTAGGCTTAGATTTAAGCTTACTGAACCGTCTCCAGATACGCTGTCACATCCTGCATATTATCAAGCGTCAGATTATGCACGATGACTTTCATGACAGCACCTTCTGGGCGTTCATCGGTACGCTGAAACACCATCAATTGTTTCAACAAATAGTCACGATGCTGACCCGCCAACCGTGGAAATTGCAGCATTCCTTCTGCATGTGCACCATGACAACCAGCACAAGCAGGAATCCCACTGGCGGTAATGCCCTGCTCAAAGATCGCACGTCCGGCAGCTAATCGCTCAGGATTACCGGACACGACTGGCACGGGTGCTCGCAATTCAGAAAAATACGTTGCCAATGCCGCAATCTGATCTTCACTCAAGCGGGAACTAATTCCCCACATATACTCAAAGCCAGCCGGATCAGAGCGCCCGTGATGTTTGAACGCGGTGAGCTGCGATACCAGATAAGCTTGCGGTTGCGCCGCCAGATTCGGAAAATTGGGCGAGGTCGATACCCCAGTCACACCATGGCAGTTAGAACATACTTGCATCGCAATGGTTTTAGCCGATAACGATGGATCATTTAATGCACGCGAACGTTCTGGTAATGAACATGCCGTCATCAGAATCAAGCCCATCACACTTAATAAGCGCATGGTGAAACCTGATTTTTTGCTTTTCAGCGAATGAAAATGTGTCATTTAGTAGGCTCCCCACACATAGAAAAACAAGGTGTTATTGTCGCTGGCATTACGTCCTGCGCCATCATAATTATTGGATGCACCGTGATAACGCTGAAATGCGTAATATTGCATTCCAACCCGAACATTTTGACGCGGAATCCAAAATAATTCCGGAGTCCAACCACGAGTATCCGGATTCGTGGCGACATCCGGATACAACGTGGTATCTGTGCTGCCGGTCGTACTAAAATAACTCAGGCTAGCACCATATTTTGCCTGATAAACATAGCTACCTTTCACTCTGATCTGCTGCAGGGTATTGTATGAATTAGTAGCAACGCCGGTGATATCACCATTGCTCATCGATTCTTTAACGTAACTTGCCTGCACGGTCACTGTATGCGGATCAAGTAAATATTGATACTGTGCATCCACCCCACGATCGCGATAATCCGTCGTTGGACCAGTTGCATTCAGATTATCAGGATAGACCTCGGCATTCATCGCAAACATTCCCACCATCGCATTGTGTGGGCCCCACTCATGCGTCAGTGCTAGGCGCAAATAAGGATTGGTTCCTTTTAATTTAACTTGGTCGATATTTGCCGTACCCTGACTTAAAAATGACCAAGCACGATTCGCCGTCTGATAGGCTGCCACTTCGGCGTACACCGTATTATTCCACAGCGTATATGCGCTCAAGCCCGCAACCTGAGCACCTAATTGGCTCACCAGTGGCGCTGCATCCGGTGCCGTAACACCAAACTGGGTAGGCACATACTGTATCCACGCTGGCGCCGTATTCCACGGATCAGTGACCGACGGATTATTGTTCAAACTTAAACCATAAATGAAGTCACTTTTCATATCAATGAGTCGATCCGCATAACGGATATCCACATTATCTGAGCCCCACTTGCCTTGCCATTGTCCGCTGGCACCTTGGCTATCGTAGTTGTTATAGGTGGTTTGTATAAAAGCACCGATATTTTCAGTCACTTTACCAGCTAAAAATATGCTCCCCGTCTGGAAAATGGCGTTGCCATCTTTGGCAAACGTCGGGTCGCTCGTCGGCGTCGCGCTTTTACTCAGACTTGCCACCCCCATGACAGAGATCGGAATTCCTCTGGCACCAATGGTATAACCGGTCAGTTTAAACATACGCCCATACGGCGTCAGCTCGGGAAACTGTCCACCAGCATGGCAAGCCACGCAATTTTGCCCTGTTTGTCTGGCATAGGCAGGTAAGGCATGCGCTGTCATAGAATTTAAAAAACTGCCGACAAAAATAAGAAAAGATACCCAAACTGGTAATTTTTTCCTATAGTAGGAAATGAGCAAATACATAACACGGCCTTTCATTGGCACATCAACGGAAAAATAACATGAATAGATTAATAGTCCTAACTAGAACCTTTATTTTAACAACTAAGTTGCTAATATTTCTGTATAACAAACAGGCATTCCCATAAACTTGATTTATGTCAATATCATTATTACCGTAATACCATGCGCCATCTTACGTGATCACTCACCGATATAACGTACTGTTTTACTACGACCCCCATTCATCATTCCTTAGCGAGGATCTGTCTTATGAAATTTCAACGTATCTACCGCTATAGCATAGCGGCGTATTTATTTTTTTCCTTAAGCCCACTTTCCAGCAATGCAGCCTCACTGGCACCAGTAGCTGCTGAACACGGCATGGTTGTCTCCGCTCAACATTTAGCGAGCACTATTGGTGTGGATATCCTTAAAAAAGGCGGCAATGCCATTGATGCAGCCGTCGCTGTCGGCTATGCACTAGCTGTGGTTTATCCAGCGGCGGGGAATTTAGGGGGTGGAGGGTTTATGACACTGGCATTAGCGGATGGCCGAAAAACTTTTTTGGATTTTCGTGAAAAAGCACCTCTGGCCGCTACTGCAAACATGTATCTGGATGCCGAAGGCAACGTTATTCCGAGTTTATCTACTCACGGCCATCTGGCGGTCGCCGTACCGGGTACCGTCGCTGGGATGGAAATGGCACTCAAAAAATACGGCTCCATGAAGCGCACAGAGATCATGGCACCGGCCATTGCACTAGCACAGCATGGTTTTGTCCTGGATCACGGCGATGTGGATCTACTGCAAACGGCGACTGAGGATTTTCGTAAAGATCCACCATCAGCGGCCATTTTTCTGAACCACGGAAAACCCTATCAAGCGGGTCAAACACTGGTACAAAAAGACCTCGCCGCCACGTTACGCCTAATTAGTCGCCATGGTGCCGATGGCTTCTACAAAGGCAGCACCGCACGCGCTCTGATCGCTTCCAGCACCAATGGAAAAGGCATCCTAACGCAAGCCGATTTAGACCAGTACCAGGTACGCGAACTCGCGCCGGTCGAATGTAATTATCGCGGATATCATATTCTCTCAGCCCCTCCGCCAAGTTCCGGCGGCGTGATCATTTGCGAAATTCTAAACATTCTCGAACCGTATCCACTCAAGCAATGGGGGTTTCGCGCGGCCAAAGCGGTCCATGTGCAAATTGAAGCCATGCGCCATGCTTACGTCGATCGCAACAGTTATTTAGGCGACCCGGATTTTGTGACGAATCCAATCAGCCATTTACTGGATAAATCCTATGCGACACAACTTCGCGAGACCATCAATCCCAACGTCGCCGGCATTTCTAGTGAACTCGCTCCCGGTGTCTCCCCACATGAAGGAACCAATACCACCCATTATTCGATTGTGGATAAAGAAGGAAACGCGGTATCGGTAACTTACACGCTCAATGACTGGTTTGGCGCCAAAGTCACTGCAGCCAACACCGGCGTCGTCCTCAATGATGAGATGGACGACTTTACAGTCAAACCCGGCGTACCCAATATGTATGGCTTAGTTCAAGGCAAAGCCAACGCGATTGAACCAGGAAAACGTCCGCTCAGTTCCATGAGTCCCACCATCGTCACACGCGATGGAAAATTAGTGATGGTACTTGGAACTCCAGGTGGTAGCCGCATCATTACCACGGTTGTCCACACCTTATTAAATACCATCGACTACGGTATGACGATACAAGAAGCCGTTGATGCTCCGCGTTTCCATCAGCAATGGCAACCCGAAATCACGTCGATGGAAAATTTCGGTATTAGTCCTGATACACGTGCCATACTAGAAGGAATGGGACATCATTTTTCAGTTCCACAACCTGCCAACCATGTCGCCGCGATTCTGGTCGGCGCACCAACACTGGATGGTACGCCAGTGGGTAATAACCGGTTATATGGCGCGAATGACCCACGTCGAAATACCGGGCTGGCACTGGGATATTAGTATAAAAAATGCATCTACTGGTACACTTTAGCATAAGGAAATGCAATAATCATCGTTGCTTTTTTTAAATGATATGCGGTAATCTCATATACCGCAGATAAAACTGCTATTTTTTGCACTGCCTCATATCCTTTACTGTCAGGAGCTTCCCATGTCACACTGGTTTGAAGACAATTCACTATCAATTGGACACACGCCACTCGTGCGCCTTAATCGCATTACTGACGGTGCTCAAGCAACGATTTTGGCTAAAATCGAAGGCCGTAATCCTGGCTACTCCGTTAAATGCCGAATAGGTGCCGCCCTCATCGCCGACGCCGAAAAACGTGGCGTTCTAGGGCCCGGAAAACAATTAGTCGAGCCCACCAGCGGTAATACCGGTATTGCCTTGGCCTTTGTTGCCGCAGCACGCGGCATTCCGCTGACGCTGACTATGCCGGAAACCATGAGCATTGAACGCCGAAAATTACTGCTCGCTTATGGTGCTAAACTGATCTTAACCGAAGGTGCCAAGGGCATGAATGGTGCCATCGCCAAAGCAGAAGAGATTGCCGCATCGGACCCTAGCTACGTTCTATTGCAGCAGTTCAACAATCCAGCCAATCCAGCGATCCATGAAGCTACCACCGGCCCGGAAATCTGGGCAGATACCGATGGCAAGGTCGATATTTTTGTTTCTGGCGTAGGCACCGGTGGCACCATCACTGGGGTATCGCGTTATTTGAAACACACAAAAAAACTTCCTGTTATTTCGGTCGCGGTGGAACCCTCTGCCAGTCCGATACTAAGCCAAACCCGTGCGGGTCTGCCGCTCAAACCGGGTCCGCATAAAATTCAGGGAATAGGCGCGGGATTTGTGCCAAAAACGCTCGATCTTAGTGTGGTTGATCAAATTGAAACTGTCAGCAATGAAGAGGCCATTCTATTTGCGCAACGCCTCGCACGAGAAGAGGGCATCTTAGCCGGAATTTCATGCGGTGCAGCAACAGCAGTCGCTGTTCGACTCGCTAAATTACCCGAAAACGCGGGTAAAACCATAGTGGTTATTTTGCCGGATTCTGGTGAACGCTATTTAAGTTCGGTTCTGTTTGAAGGCACATTCGATGCGAGTGGTCAGCCTGTCTAGATAATCACTTACCGCCCACTGTCTGTCGGATTGACCTGTCTTTTCACGTCCGACCAGTGGTTACGGTAAAAGGTATGTGTACGAGCATTCACATTTACCGCTAAAATAGATGGATTAATGCATCATCATCGACCATCATGCTAAGCGCACTACAACTACGACAATTTGCTCAAAACGGCTTTCTAATTTTGCCGCAACTGGCGAGTCCGGAATACTGCCAGAACGTATTAAATTTGACGCTTCAGCACTTGTCCGATGCAATACAGCCCATGGAACTAGAAGCGGATACCGGTTATCCTGGGGCGCCCACCAGCATCCAATCCGAAGGTGGACAAACAGTACGTCGTCTATTAGGCGCATCCATGCGCGATACATTGATTTCTGATTGGGCAACTGGGTTGGCGCTCTCTGCACCACTACATCAACTGCTGGGAAAAGATGCACGATTATCTCAAGCACATCATAATTGCATCATGACGAAACAGCCGCGATTTTCCAGCATAACAGGCTGGCATCGGGATAGTCGCTATTGGCATTTTGAACGGGCGGAATTGATTTCAGCTTGGTTAGCACTAGGAAATGAGACGGTCGAAAATGGCTGCCTCATGGTTATCCCCGGTTCGCATCGCGTTGACATAGCCAGCACCGCGCTGGATGCTGCACAATTTTTACGCACCGACTTACCGGAAAATCAACACTTATTGGACCAAGCCATTGCGGTCCCACTCCGTATGGGGGATGTCTTACTTTTTTCCAGCAACCTTTTCCACGCTGCAGGAAAAAACTATACCGATCAAACTAAGTTTTCCATGGTATTCACATACCGCGCCAGTGACAACCTGCCATTGCCTGACAGTCGATCTACCAGCCTACCAGAACTGGCACTCAAGGCACACCTGTAAAGAACAACATTAAAGAACGATATTAATACTCTAATGCAATGAGTTCCTGTACCGTTTGACGACGACGGATGGATGTAATGGCCTCGCCATCAATCAACACCTCAGGAATCAAGGGACGAGAATTATAATTCGATGACATCGATGCGCCATACGCCCCGGCGTCATGAAAAACCAGTAAATCGCCTACTTCACACACCGGCAAGGCCTGACTCACCACTTCACCACCTTCTATCTGGGTAAATACATCCCCCGACTCACACAGCGGACCAGCAACCACAGTAGGGCGGAGCTCACCACTACGCAAGGTACCATCCGGCGCATGCGCGCTGATACGATGATAACTGCCATACATAGCAGGGCGCACTAAATCATTAAAACCGGCATCAACCAACGCAAAAAAATTATTTCCCACTTGTTTTTGTGCGCGCAACTCAGAGACGAGCATCCCAGATTGCGCTACCAAAAATCGTCCGGGTTCAATTTCCATTTGGATGGTATGCCCCAGATGCGCTTCAATCTGACGTCGCGCCGCATCCCAAACCGCAAAATAATGCTCTGTGTCCACTTCTGGTTCGCCGTCACGATAGGGAATCGATAAGCCACCACCGACTGAGATCGCCGATATGTCCTGACCACACACCTTAACCTGATGAATCATCGCTTCACAGACGCTTTGCAAATGTGCGTAATCCACGCCTGAACCAATATGCATATGCAAACCAACCAAGCGCAAACCGGTCTTACGAATGATCTGCATACATGCTTCGACATGTTCATACCAAATACCATGCTTGCTTTGCTCACCACCCGTATTAGTTTTACGGCTATGACCATGGCCAAAACCGGGGTTAATCCGTAACCAGACTGGATGTCCAGGATGCGCCTGCCCCAACTGTTCCAGCATTTGAGGCGAACCGCAATTAACGGGAATATTCAGCTCAACCACACGCGTTATCGTAGCGCGATCCAGTAAATCTGCGGTAAACACAATCGGTGCATGCTTATGCCCCCCCAGCGTCTCCCCCGGAGTATATCCAGCAACCAAAGCGCGTTCAATTTCACCCAGCGAGACAGAATCTACCAGCACCCCTTGTTCACGCATCAAGCGCAACAAGTGAGTATTAGAACACGCCTTTTGAGCAAACCGAATCACATCAAATTGACGCAAACGGGCGATCTGGCGACGGATAATCTCCGCATCGTAAATCCAGCATGGAGTTTGGAACTGTTCGGCAATTTGGGCGATCTGATGGTGACTGGTCATAGCGGAATAAATAAAATAACTCGGAAAGGAAAAAATGGAAGATGTAACTTTAGTCTCCGGCAACAACGACAACGACAACGAACGTGACTACGACTACGCCCGCGTGACCGCGACATCAAAGCAAAAGCCCCGACGGGAACATCGGGGCTTGGTGTTCGTGTACTGCAAATTATAGCATTGAATTTACTACCCAGTCCCCAGCTAAAAAACCAACTCAAGCAACAAAAACCCCCGCATGATGAGCATCACCACACCAAACCCGTATCACACACTACCATGCTACGGTCCATCGCCATCAAGCTAGTCCTTCTTTTCCTTCAGCTTAGTCAGTTCAGATTCATCAATATATTCAAACACTTTCACTATTTTTTGTACGCCAGACACATCGCGTGTCACGGCGATGGCAATATCCGCCTCGCGTTTAGTGACCCGTCCCATCATGTAAACATTTCCAGATTCAACCACGACTTTAAATGTATTCGCGTAGATATCAGGTGTATCAACCAGTTTGGCCTTAATCTTTCCAGATACCAACACATCGTTCGAACGGGAAGTAAAACTGGATGAAAATGGGGAAATCTGTAATTCATTTACCACCGATTCCACATTTTGCACCTGCTCAATTTCTTGCCCGACTTTGGCTTTCATCGCCGCATCCACCACCTCACCGGTTAGCAAGACTTTACGATTAAAACTCGTCACATTGACATGTACTCTATCGCCAAACAGAGAGGAAATACGATTTTCACCTTTGATTGCAATTGCAGTATCCTCGGTTTGCGCACCCAGCGTGCGACGGTCAGAAACCGTCATAGCACCACCTACGACAGCACCACCAACTAACAACTCAACGCAGCCGGATAAGCTCACGAACAAACTAGCACCGATTAACAACGATGCCAATGACGCCACAGGTCGCCCCATACTGCGCCAGCCATGAAACAAATTACTCATTAATTTCCCCTCCAAATAAAGCACTATCGATACCATCACACATACAGTGAATGGTCAGTAAATGGACTTCCTGAATACGGGCGGTCCTGTCGTGCGGCACGCAGATATTAACATCATCCTCCCCCAGCATAGTCGCAATAACACCTCCGCCTTTTCCCGTCAGGGCAACAACTCGCATTTCACGATCAAGTGCCGCTTCAATGGCTTGTACCACATTGGCGGAGTTTCCGGACGTGGAAATTGCTAACAATACATCGCCAGCTTGGCCAAACGCCTGAACTTGCTTAGAATAAACCTCTTGAAAGCTATAATCGTTGCCGATCGCTGTCATAATCGAGGTATCTGTTGTGAGTGCCATCGCTGGTAACGGCAGGCGTTCACGTTCAAAACGACCAACCAGTTCGGCAGCAAAATGCTGACAATCCGCTGCTGAGCCACCATTTCCACAAGCGAGAATTTTATTGCCATTAGAAAGTGCGGCAAACATCAATTCCACCGCTTGGGCTATCGGTTCCGCCAAAAGTTCAGCGGATTGCATTTTTAATTCGGCACTTTCACGAAAGTGCATAAGAATTTGTTGGTTTGTCATAATCCTGGATTCGGCAATGGGATGCGCAATACAGCGCTACAGTTAGGGCAAAGAACAACGAGTCGTCAATAAGCTCGTCAGGCCAGTTTTGCCAATTATATCCCGTCGCTAAGCAACTATCACATCTTTAAGCCAACTAAGTGCCCCACCATCAATCGCCACCACATCAAAACGACACTCTGGAAGCTGAATATAGCGCTTCAAATACGCGTGTGCAGCCAACACCAGTCGCCGTTGCTTTGCAGCCGTTACCGATGCTGCAGCGCCGCCAAACCGTCCTTTAGCGCGACTACGCACCTCAATAAACACCAAGGTAGTCCGATCTTGCATAATCAAATCAATTTCACCAAATTTACGTCGAAAATTTTTCTCAATCAGCTGCAATCCCTGTTCCATCAAATACGTCAACGCCTGCTGCTCACCCGCATTGCCAAGCGATTGTTTCTGCGTCAATGGCAAGACTGCCTTCTCACCACGTTTTTTTGACCGTAGCGCCATCCTAAACCACCTTTCCTGATGTGCCATCCCATCCCGACCCGATATCCAATTAGTCATCGAAAATAGAGTCAGCCCACCGAAATTAGTTCATTTTCTCCCTGTGTTGTTACTTGTTCTTTCTTGTGACCTATTCTTGTTACCTATTCTTGTTACCCATCCTTTGACAGAGTGCGCCCAGACGCGCACAATCGCGGCTTCCCTGTTGATGCAATCACTTTAGCCCCCGCCATGACCACACCTATCCTTCCACTGCACCCACTGTTAGCACATGCGGCTCAACAATCGTATCCAGCGTCCTGCTTATACGTGGTTGCCACACCGATTGGCAACATCGCAGACATCAGTTTTCGTTCCTTGGTAGTACTGGAAAAAGTGGCTGCTATTGCATGTGAAGACACCCGCAATACCGCCCAACTAGTCAAACAACTGGGCATCAACAAACCACTGATTGCCGCACATGAGCACAATGAACGTGAAGTAGCAGAAAAAATTATCACACGCCTGCAGCAAGGTGAGTCGATTGCACTGGTCTCCGATGCAGGAACCCCGGCAGTATCCGATCCCGGCGCACGGATCGTTGACGCCGTTCGAGATGCTGGATTCAAAGTTGTCCCCTTACCGGGTGCTTCTGCTGTCATTACCGCCTTATCGGCCAGCGGCTTACTGAATGATCAATTTTATTTTGTCGGTTTTTTACCCAATAAAGCAGGTCAACGCAGTAGTGCGTTAAGTGCACTGATCAACATAACGGCAACCTTGGTATTTTACGAAGCACCGCATCGGATCGTCGATACCATTGCCGCATTAACAGCCCTGTTTCCAGGTACCAGAAAAATTGTATTAGGACGCGAACTGACTAAACTATTTGAAGAGATTCACCGCTGTGATCTAGCCTCAGCTAGTGCATGGTTAGCCGCAGATAGCCATCGGGAAAAAGGGGAATATGTGGTACTACTGGAAGGAGCATCCCCTGACGTGGATGCAGAGAAAAGCGAAGCCCAACGTGTTTTAGGAATCCTACTAAGTAGCTGTAGCGTCAAACAAGCCGCAACACTGGCATCCCAACTCACAGGACAAAAAAAGAATGCCTTATACGAACTAGCACTACGTATGCAGATGTTACAGGATGAAACGGATTAATATGTGTGGGAGATATGTGTGGCAGCAGTGATATGATTACCCATTTATCAGCAGAAATACCCGTTATTCGTTGACGTGAAATTCATTCAACAACATCAATTACATACTAAAGAGAAATTCAGATGAAAATTCTTATGCTTCATGGCATCAACCACAACATGTTTGGCAAACGCGACCCTGTGCAATATGGCACCACCACACTGGCCGAAATTGATAGCAAATTACAAGCACTGGGAAATGAACTGGGTGTTGAAGTCGTCAGCTATCAAACCAACCATGAAGGCGCGATGTGCGAACGCATTCATGCCGGCTATAGCGAAGGGGTTGACGCGGTACTGATCAATGCTGGGGCTTGGACCCACTACAGTTATGGCATCCGTGATGCGCTGGCCATTCTGACAGTACCTATCGTCGAATTGCACATGTCAAATATTCACGCGCGCGAAGAATTCCGTCACAAATCGGTCTTTGCTGAAATCGTCAATGGCCAGATCGCTGGTTTTGGTGTTGATAGCTACTTGTTAGCATTGCGTGCCGCCGTTTCGGCGGCACAAGCAAAAAAAATCAGCTAAACAATCAGTTCGATGACGTCACTCACCTCAGCGCTGCACAATCAGCGCTTTGACAACACCACTCGTCATTTGCAATGCCGCCATCGCTTCGGCCCGACTGGTAAAAGGACCACTAAACAAGCGGTATAATGTACCCTGCTGAACGATTTCTACTGGCGGCAATTGACCTTGAATTTTTTCAAGCAACGTTGTCGTCAAATGTTTGTAAATCGCCTCGGCATTGGAACGTAAACCATACGCACCAAATTGCAAATAAAATCCGCTCATACCACCCGAAGCGGTATTCATAGCAGCAGAATCAGCGAGCGCAACAACCGGCAACACTGGTACAGAATTCACGGCATAAGTCGCCACGCTTCCGCCTGATACAGGTGCCGCAGGTTCAGCAACGACCGCTTTCGCATCCACCGGCGTATCTGTAGCAACCACTTGTTTGGCTAACAGTTTTCCTGCCGATCTGGACGTCGGCTTCGCCGAGGATACCTTTGTCGAGGCACTAGCTACGATGGTCTTTGTTCTATTAGCCGCTTTATTTTCCGCCATTTTTTCTATATCTTCTGGCAATAAACGCTCTAATAACAATTCACCACTTCCTTTACCCAAATAGTCCAATTTCAAGGCTGCAGTATAGGATAAGTCGACGATACGATTCGTGTGGAACGGACCACGGTCATTAATCTTCACGATCACTTGCTTACCATTTTTCATATTGGTAATCCGTGCATACGATGGAATCGGCAAGGTCGGATGTGCCGCCGTCATCTTATACATATCGTAAGGCTCTCCGGACGAAGTGCGCTGCCCCTGAAATTTTTTACCATACCAGCTACCGGTGCCACGCTCACTAAATGGCTGATCATCCACCAGTGGCGAATACGTTTTGCCGAATACCACATACGGCTTGTTACCAGTCAGTGAATAAGGCTCGACCTTTGGTTCAGCATCCAAGGTCAATTCCAAACCATCCGGTGGATTATCCCCAGGACCATCATCCTTATAATAGCCGCCACGACCAGAGCCCGCCTTGGGTAAAATCGGCGCAGGTTTCCCCACCGTCGGAATAACTCCCGCGCTCGCCGCAACCACGGGCGCTTTAGGTGCCGTACCACACCCAACCAGCATTAATCCAGTAGAAACAATAGTCACGGATAGAAATGAACGTAGTGAACTCCAAAATCGCATCACGGCCTCCTTTTTAATAAAATGTATCGCTAAACCTTGTCTTCATCAGGTTTGAACTAACTTCCGGTGGCGCTGAATACTCATCAAAATACCCGCCCCCATACCCAACGTTACCAATGCAGTACCACCATAGCTCATCATCGGCAAAGGCACACCGACGACGGGCAAAATGCCACTCACCATGCCCATATTAACAAAAGCATAGGTAAAGAAAATCGACGTCAGCGACCCTGCGAGCAAGCGAGTAAAAAATGTTGGTGCATTCGCTGCAATCATTAAACCACGAGCAAACAATAAAAGGTATAAAATTAGTAAAACACTAATACCAATCAATCCAAACTCTTCCGCAAATACCGCAAAAATAAAATCGGTAGTACGTTCAGGGATGAACTCCAGATGTGCCTGCGTTCCATGCAACCAACCTTTTCCAAAAATCCCGCCGGAACCCACCGCAATCGTCGATTGAATAATATGAAATCCCTTGCCGAGTGGATCGGTTGTTGGATCAATCAGAGTCAAAATACGCTCGCGCTGATAATCATGTAATCGCGTCCACACCAATGGCATACTAGCAAAACCAAGAACAAGTACCCCAACAATCACGCGCCAAGACAATCCTGCCAAAAAAATCACAGCAAATCCAGCCGTCATCACCAGCATAGCGGTACCCAAATCTGGCTGTTTAATAATAAATGCCATCGGGATGACCAATAAGATCGCGGCCACTAAGAATTCTTTCCAGCGAATTGCACCTTCCCGCTTTTGAAAATACCATGCCAGCATCAACGGCATAGCAATTTTCATAATTTCTGATGGCTGCATATCAATACCAATTTTAATCCAGCGCCGCGACCCTTTTTTCACCACACCAAATAGCGCGACAGCAATGAGTAAACTAATTCCCAATGCATACAACGGTACAGCAAATCGCATCAGCGTTTGCGGCGGAATCACCGCCGCGATCCACATCACCACAAACGCCACCAAAATGTTACGCAACTGATCTTCAACACGACCAGGAAAATCAATACCAGCCGAATACAAAGTGACAATTCCCACTGACATAATCAAAAATATAATGATTGCCAGCGGGCCGTCAAATACCGTCAAGTAAGGTTTAATGATCTGCCAAGGTGAAAGATGTCTGCGCATAGTTAGGTTGGTTTAATTTTCATTAATTTTATTACATTAAAATAAAAGTCTAATCTTTCGGCGGTGGAGACGTTTTTCCTGCTGGCGGCCCCCCTTCTGATTCAGATTGCGCCTTGGCTTCGGACTCGGACTGCATTAACTCCGGATCCACATGCTCCACCGGCGTAACCTGGGCCTCTTTACCGGGACGCTTTCCTAACAAATAGTAATCCAGCGCTTTTCGCACAATCGGCGCGGCAGATTCCGCTCCAAAACCTGCATTTTCAACAATGATCGCAATAGCGATTCTGGGCTTATCAACCGGTGCAAATGCCGTAAACAACGCGTGATCACGAAACCGCATCGCAATTTTACTGGCATTGTATTTTTCACCTTTTTTCATACCAATCACTTGTGCAGTCCCTGTTTTACCCGCAGCCTCATACAGCGCACCAATGAAGGCAGAACGCGCGGTTCCTTCCTTCACCACCCCAGCCATCGCATTTTTGATCACATCAATGTTGGCCTGCTTTAACGGAATCCGATAGCTTTCTTTTGGGACGGTCAGCGTTCGCACATGCGTTTGCGGATCTTCAATCATTTTGACCAAGTGCGGTCGCATCACAATACCATTGTCCGCCAATGTCGCCACGGCATGCGCCATCTGCAATGGGGTGTAGCTATTGTAGCCTTGACCATTTCCAAGTGAAATAGTTTCACCAGCATACCATTTTTGTTGTGCCGGCTTTTTGAATATAGAGCGTTTCCATGCGGTAGAAGGCAACACACCGACAGCCTCATGCTCCAGATCAATTCCGGTTTTTTGGCCAAAACCAAAAGGCTTCATAAAATCATGAATCACGTCGACGCCAAGTTCATTCGCCAACATGTAGTAATAGGTATTACAGGATACGACAATAGAGCGGTACAAATCGACGTTACCATGACCGCCGACCACGTCATCATTAAAGCGATGTCCGCCCAACATAAAATAACCCGCATCGTGAATCGTAAAACTGGGAGTGCGTTTACCCAGTTCCAATCCCGCCAAGCCCATAAATGGTTTATAGGTTGATCCTGGTGGATAACTGCTTGACAACGCCCGATTGATCAAGGGCTTATCAATCGAGGTGTTCAATGCATCCCAACTCTGTTGGTCAATTCCCTCAACAAACAAATTGGGATCAAACGTCGGCATCGAAACAAACGCCAACACATCGCCGGTACTCGGCTCAATCGCGACCAATGCCCCGCGTTGGTCGCCGAACGCCTCCTCAATTACTTTTTGCAATTCAATATCGATGGACAACACCAAATTACTACCAGAAGTCGCTGGTGAGTTGGACAATGTCCGCACCGCACGCCCACCAGCAGAAACCTCTACTTCCTCGCTACCGGTAGTGCCATGCAATGCTTTCTCATAACTTTTTTCCAAACCAGCTTTACCGATATAGTCGGTACCGCTGTAATTATCCGCATCATCGTCCGAATCCTCAATGCGCTTGGCTTCTTCGGTATTAATCCGGCCGATGTATCCAATAACATGCGAAGCAGTTTCACCCAAGGGATATTGCCGGAACAAACGCGCTTGAATATCTACACCAGGAAAACGAAAGCGTTGCACCGTAAATCTGGCGACCTCGGCATCCGTTAAGCGGGTACGTATCGGCAAACTCTCAAAACTTTTCGAGTCTTCCAATAGTTTTTTAAAGCGCTTACGGTGTTTGGGCTGAATATCTACCAGTTCGGATAATTGATCAATAACAACATCCAAATCTTGATTAATCTTGGATGGTGTAATTTCTAAGGTATACGCAGAAAAATTTCGCGCTAAGACAACACCATTCCGATCGAGGATCAAACCGCGATTTGGTGCTACTGGAACGATAGAAATCCGATTATCTTCTGCTTGAGTCGCATAATCTTCGTGCTTAATAACCTGCAACCAAATAAAACGGGCTACAAGCACCATAAAACAGAAAAAAATGAAACTCGCCACCACACCAAGGCGGATCCGAAAAAAATACAGCTCGCGCTCAGTGTTTTTAAATTCTGTCATGCCAGTGGCTAGTTAGTTAATATCTGAAAGCGTCATTTATATCCGCTAAATAATGAAACCGAGAATGACACCCGAGTACAGGACAAACAATGTCATTATCAAATAGGGCGTGTATCATCCCGATCAATAGCACGTCGTTGTGGTGCCAATAAGATCCAGGTGGCAACAGGCCAGAGCGCCGCAGTCACAACACTTTGCAAAAAAAATGACCACCCCGGAAATTTAGCGCTGACCACGAGATGTACGAGCAATTGCATAAACTGCGTCAGCAGAAATAAAGGAAACACATATAGTGTTTGGGTCATAGGCGGAAACCATAACACTCGACGATGAATCGTAATCGCAAAATACGATAATAAGGTATACGCCAGTGCATTTTGACCTAGGAGCGACGCGGTATGCACATCCATCAACAACCCCATGGTGAAGGCTACACCGATCCCAACTTTGCGAGGTTGATGAATATTCCAAAATACTAGCGCAAGCGCAACAAAATCAGGGGCACCGGGTAAATTCCCCAAGGGCAAAAAATTAAGTAAAAATGCCAAAACAAGGCTAACCACGATAAAAATCGGGCTAACTGGCAATAAAATATAATGCGGCTGACTCACGGGGTCACCTCTTTTGGCTTCGCGGTGGGTTCAGCGCTATCTCGGGTTACTTTACGGTTCACTTTTTTAGGTTTGATATCATCGTCAGGTGGACGTGGCTGAATATGGGTATCCACCTGCAAAATCAATACATGACGATGCCGGTCTAGGCCCGCAATCGGGACACAGGCAATACGCTCAAAGGTACTAGCAGCTTTATTCTCAACTTGCGTCACCCGCGCAACAGCCAATCCTGGTGGATAGACCCCATCAATGCCCGACGTCACCAACATATCATTTGCCTGGATATCCGCATTTGATGGCATACGTAACTCTAATGTCGCGTTTTGGCCGCGGCCATACACCACGCTACGTAAGCCATTGCGTACGACCTGTACCGGAATGGCCTGATCTTTATCCGTCAGCAGTGTCACTTCCGAGGTCATCAGAAATACCCGAGTCACCTGACCAACGACCCCCAGTGCATCAATCACCGGTTGTCCCAAGCTAATATTATGATGCAAACCGCGATCCACAATAATACGGCGAGTGAACGCATCACGCGCATCATATAAAATTTCGCCTAACACCGACTTCACCGGTATCCGAGCATTGGTCGCTAATAATTGTCGTAATTGCGTATTTTCCAACAAAAGTTGCTGCCCCTGCTGTAGCGTTAATGCATTGACAACCTGCGCCTGTTTTAGCACCGCATTTTGCTGCTCGAGGCTACTTAACCGCGTGAAATAACCAGCGACGCTATCAATCACGTTACGTGGCATCAATGCCACCACTTGCAACGGATATAAAGTCGTACCGATAACCTCGCGCGCCAGATTGAGCGTCTGTAGACGAGCATCGATTACCAGTATCATAATGGCAACCAACGAAAAAAACACCACTTTAACACGCGCGGAAGCGCCTTGCTTAAACAGTGGTGGTGGACTGTATTCCATCGATTATATTCAACGTTGCATTTTGAAAGAGGGTAAGTTAACAAGCAAACTAACTAACTTACCTGAGCTTTTTACGCGTGATTACGTGCAGGACTTCTCACCTACGCACACGCACACTATTACTCGTAAGAAAAAATGGAACCCAATTTATCCATGCGCTCCAAAGCCATACCTGAACCACGTACGACACATGTCAATGGATCTTCCGCCACAATCACTGGCAAACCAGTTTCTTCCATCAGCAAACGATCCAGATCCCGCAGTAATGCACCACCACCTGTCAGCATCATCCCTTTTTCAGCGATATCTGCACCGAGTTCTGGTGGCGTTTGTTCGAGCGCATTTTTGACCGCAGACACAATATTATTCAGCGGATCGGTCAACGCTTCCAGAATTTCATTACTGGAAATCGTGAAGGAGCGAGGAATACCTTCTGACAAATTACGCCCTTTGACTTCCATTTCCTTTACTTCAGAACCTGGGAACGCTGAACCGATCGCTTTTTTAATGGCTTCGGCAGTCTGTTCACCAATCAACATACCGTAGTTGCGACGAATATAATTAACGATTGCCTCATCAAATTTATCACCACCAACCCGTACCGACCCTTTATATACCATACCACCAAGGGAGATAATACCCACTTCGGTGGTACCACCACCAATATCCACGACCATTGACCCGGTCGCTTCCGACACAGGTAAACCAGCGCCGATTGCAGCAGCCATTGGCTCTTCAATCAAAAACACTTGTGAAGCACCCGCGCCAAGCGCAGACTCACGAATCGCACGGCGCTCTACCTGAGTTGAACCACAAGGAACGCAAATGATGATACGAGGGGAAGGTTTAAAAAACTTGGTGTCATGCACCATACGAATAAATTGCTTGAGCATTTGCTCTGTGACGGTAAAGTCGGCAATAACGCCATCTTTCATCGGACGAATAGCTTCAATATTGCCAGGGACTTTGCCCAACATTTGTTTGGCTTCTTTACCAACAGCCTGTATCGTTTTTTTACCATTAGGACCACCTTCCTGACGAATTGCCACAACAGAAGGTTCATCCAACACAATCCCTTGGCCACGCACATAAATCAATGTATTTGCTGTGCCCAGATCGATTGCAAGATCATTTGAAAAGTAACTACGAAAAAAACCAAACATGTTAATCCTGTGCGCTACGATGCGCGTTTAATATTCTTTAAAAAAATGAGGGGTGTCGCCAGTTTGCTTTATATGTCTATTTACATTGCAGTTGCATTCACAGTTACCATAATAGCGGTATTACTACCATTTACTACCACTCGCTACCAGTCTGTTTTCAACCTGCTATTCTGCTAAGCACCCACGATTCACCTGCTGATTCACTTACTGATGCACCTGCTACCTGCTATTTCCCAACATCTTGCTGGGATGTCTTGAGTCTTGCTCAGACATTAACCCGTCATTCTACCTTATAATTTGATTATATTTAGATCAGTTACATGCAATAGCACCCCATTTACGATAGGTGGTAGCAGAATGACTTGCCGTGTTTTTAACTAAATACCGTATAAGCATCAACACGGATAGCTGCGTTACAAAATAAGATTGACCCTATAATTACGTACATAGCATGACCGAATTTAACCAATCCGTTTTGTTTCACATTAAATGCTTCAACTTTGAATTACGCGGTAATCCATGTTCAATCATGCTCACCCACTTCATTGTCTAACTGCGGCTATGCCGCCCAAGAAATTATGTCACTAAATGAAACTGATGTTACACGCATCGCCCACTTGGCCCATTTGGAGTTATCCCCGGAACAGACCGAAAAAACCCGTGAACAATTGAACGGTATTTTTGCTTTAGTGGAACAAATGCAAGCCATCGACACCACCGGGATTGCACCACTATCCCACCCGTTCGCACTTGTGGTTGACCATCTGACATTGCGTCTGCGTGACGACGTAGTCACCGAAGAGAATCACCGCACGACCTACCAACAATGTGCTCCTGCGACTCAGGACGGCCTGTATCTGGTTCCGAAAGTCATTGAATAGCCCCATGCTAAAACGAGGCAACATCAACACGACATCAACGCGGAACCGACACCACCATTACGCTGGACTAGAACACGATCATTATGCATACTAAATCGCTTACCGAACTCGCTGCATTACTACGCGGAAAACATCTATCCGCCACCGAATTAGCGCAGCATTACCTTGACCGGATTGCCGAGTCAACACACAGTGGACTCAACGCCTACACGCATGTTAATCCGGAGCAAACGCTGTTACAAGCGGCGCATGCCGACCAATTGCTGGCACAGGCTGCATTGCACCCGGATTCCCGTCTGCATCCACTCACCGGCATTCCGATTGCGCACAAAGATATTTTTGTGACACGTCACTGGCGCTCTACCGCCGGCTCCAAAATGCTAGCAAACTACACCAGTCCATTCGATGCGACCGTGGTAGAAAAATTCAATCAAGCCGGGATGGTCACGCTGGGCAAACTCAATTGTGATGAATTTGCCATGGGATCTGCCAATGAAAACTCATTTTTTGGTGCGGTAAAAAATCCATGGGATCTACGCGCCGTCCCTGGCGGTTCGTCCGGAGGCTCCGCGGCCGCTGTCGCCGCACGCCTGACACCGGCCGCCACCGGCACTGACACCGGCGGCTCTATTCGCCAACCCGCGTCATTCTGTGGCATTACAGGAATCAAACCCACCTATGGGCGCGTATCTCGCTATGGCATGATTGCCTTTGCCTCGTCACTGGATCAAGGTGGGCCAATGGCGCGAAGCGCTGCCGATTGTGCATTATTACTCAACAGTATGGCCGGTTTTGATCCGCGCGATTCAACCAGTCTAGAACATCCTGATGAAGATTTTTTGCGGGACATTACAGCAAGTAATAACGGCACTACAAACAACGTCACCTCCACATCGAAACCTCTAACTGGTTTACGTATCGGTGTGCCACGTGAATTTTTTGGTCCTGGTCTAGCTGCGGATGTTGAGCATGCCATCCGTGCAGCCCTATCCACCTATGAACAATTAGGTGCCACTTTAGTCGACATTTCACTACCGAAAACCGAGCTCTCGATTCCAGTATATTACGTCATTGCCCCGGCTGAAGCTTCGTCCAATCTTAGTCGTTTTGACGGTGTCCGTTATGGCCACCGCGCAGCGAACTACGACGGTCTGACTGATATGTACAAAAAATCCCGTACAGAAGGCTTTGGCGAAGAGGTCAAACGCCGGATTCTGATCGGAAGCTATGTCCTGTCACATGGCTATTACGATGCCTACTACTTACAAGCCCAAAAAATTCGTCGTCTAATTGCCAATGACTTCCAAACGGCATTTGAATCCTGCGACGTCATCATGGGCCCAGTTGCCCCAACAGTCGCTTGGGATTTGGGCGATAAAGCAGATGACCCTGTCGCTAGCTATTTAGCCGACATTTTCACCTTATCCACTAGTCTGGCAGGCTTACCCGGCATGTCGATTCCCTGCGGTTTTGGTCAAGGTGAAAAAAATAGTCAACGCCCAGTTGGCCTGCAATTAATTGGCAATTATTTTAGTGAAGCCCGCTTACTCGGCATTGCTCATCAATATCAAAGCGTCACCGACTGGCATACCCGGTCACCGGCCATTTAAGAAAAGGAATCATCATGCAATGGGAAGTCGTTATCGGTTTTGAGACGCATGCACAGCTCTCGACCAACTCTAAGATTTTCAGCGGTTCCACCACCCGTTTCGGCGCCGAACCAAATACGCAAGCCAGCCCGGTTGATTTAGCCTTGCCCGGCGTACTACCCGTACTCAACCGTGGTGCAGTAGAAAAAGCCATTCAATTTGGTCTCGCTGTCAATGCCACCATCGCACCATTATCGGTATTTGCCCGCAAAAATTATTTTTATCCTGACCTACCAAAAGGCTATCAAATCAGTCAGTTTGAACTCCCGGTAGTGCAGGGTGGAGAAATGACCTTTGCCATGGAACGCGATGGCAAAACCGAAATCCGCACAGTACAGCTCACCCGAGCACATCTGGAAGAAGACGCCGGAAAATCACTACACGAAGACTATCAGGGCATGAGCGGGATCGATTTAAATCGCGCCGGCACACCTCTGCTGGAAATTGTGACCGAACCCGTTATGCGCAGTGCAGCCGAAGCTGTTGCTTACGCCAAAGCATTACACTCACTCGTTACGTGGCTGGGTATTTGTGATGGCAATATGCAAGAAGGATCATTTCGCTGCGATGCCAACGTATCGGTACGCCCGGTCGGACAGCTTGAATTTGGCACACGTTGTGAAATCAAAAATCTCAACTCATTCCGCTTCTTAGAAGAGGCGATCAACATTGAAGTACGCCGTCAAATTGAACTCATCGAAGACGGTGGCCGAGTTATACAAGAAACCCGTTTGTACGATCCTGATAAAAAACAAACCCGTTCCATGCGCAGCAAAGAAGATTCTCAGGATTATCGCTATTTCCCCGATCCTGATTTGCTACCCCTCATCATCAATCCAGAATGGATCGCCCGGGTAAAAGCCGACATGCCAGAGCTTCCTGCTGCGATGCGCACACGACTAATCAATGATCTGGGACTATCGGATTACGATGCTATGGTACTAACGCAGACCAAACCGTTTTCTAGCTATTTTGAAGCTGTCGTCGCACACGCCGGTAGCGCTCAGGCAAAACCTGCGGCCAATTGGATGATGGGAGATGTTGCCTCTACATTAAACCGTGAGGGTATAGACATAAGCGCAATTCCTGTCAAAGCAGAACAACTCGGCGTACTCTTACAGCGCATTGCTGATGGCACAATTTCCACTAAAATTGCAAAAGAAGTATTTGCCGCCATGTGGCAAACACCATCATCCGATGTGCATCTAGCCGATCAGGTCATTGAAGCGAAAGGCTTAAAACAAATCTCGGATCCGAACGCTTTGGAAAAAATCATTGAGGAGGTAATGGCCGCCAATCCAAAGTCGGTTGAAGAATTCCGAGCCGGAAAAGAAAAAGCCTTCAACGCCTTGGTTGGCCAAGCCATGAAAGCGACGAAGGGAAAAGGTAATCCAGCGCAAGTGAATGCCTTATTGCTGCAAAAATTAGCAGTGAAATAACGCAATCAACGTGTCATCAAAAAACTGACTCAGGTTTGAAACCCCGGCCTTCAGGCCGGTTAGCGACGTAGGAGCGCACGATGGGAGGGGATGCAAACCCCTTCCAGAGGGCTTTTCCAGAGCCACGTGTGGCGCTCTATTTAATTGTTCGAACTATCCAGCATAAATACCCCAACACTTTCCGTCAAATAGGCCGTTTGCTCCTGCATATTCATTGCGGCAACAGAGGCTTGGTCCACCATCGCCGAATTTTGACGCGTAGCCGATTCCAGTTGCGTAATAGCATCATTGACTTCCACAATATCGCTACTTTGTTCCTGACTGGCGGCGACAATTTGCTGCATCAATTCCACCATTTGGCGTACCGAAACAACAATTTGCCCCATCGTCATACCAGCATGATCCACTAATTGCCCACCGTCGTTAATACGTACAACCGAATCACCAATCAAGCTCTTAATTTCTTTTGCTGCATTGGCAGATCGCAATGCCAAATGTCGTACTTCGGTCGCCACAACAGCAAAACTACGACCCGCCTGACCTGCCCGTGCAGCCTCGACAGCGGCATTTAACGCCAAAATATTCGTCTGAAAAGCAATTTCATCAATCACGGTAATAATGTCGACAATTTTTCCAGAACTTTCTTTAATTGCGCCCATCGTACTAACGACTTGCCCAACGACCTTCCCCCCCTGATCGGCTAGTAACGACGCTGAGTCCATTAACTGATGAGCCTGATGGGCATGTGCTGAATTATCGTGCGCTGCCTTGGTTAATTTTTCCATAGACGCGATTGTGTCTTGCAACGTAGCGGCCTGCAATTCCGTACGCATGGACATGTCCATATTGCCTGTCACAATCTGCACTGCAGCCGTAGAGATGGATTCCGTGGTATTGCGTACGCCACTGACGATATCAGCGAAGCGATCGCGCATTTCTCTGATGGAAAATAACAGACTGGTGTGGTCATGCTGCGCGACATCAATCGTCGCCACCAAATTCCCATTTGCAATTTGATCAGTGACAGCAACCGCGTAATTAGGCTCACCCCCAAGTTGTTTTAACAAACTACGCGTCATTTTAACTGCCGCCACACACCCGACCAGTAATGCAATACCACCGAGGAATACCAACCACTGCCAGCCCTGGCGATATGTCGTCTGCACCGCCGTTAAAGTTTGCGCACTTAAGTTAGCCTGATATTCCATGAGCCGATGAATGCTACCAAGGTAACTGGCTAATGCGGGCTCTAATACCGAACGCATCAATTGCTGGGTTTCAGGCAGGTGCTGGGCTTTTTTTTCAGCAAAAGTAGCATTACGAGCAGCAATATACACCTTACGTTTCGCCGCTACCTCGTCAAAAATCACGAGTTCATCAGGATCTTTAGTCATTACATCCAGCACTTTCTGGATTTCACTAATGCGCTTGCTGACGCGACCGATACTTTCCTGTAATTGCTGTTGTCGATCTGGATTACTGTCATTATCAATCAGCGAGAGTGTCTGCACGCCATTTAGCTGCGTCGCATTATGCCACTCCGTAATCAGGCGTTCTTTCACCATAACGTCGTTGACGATATGTTCCGACAAGGTGCCAATGACCTGCAAACGCCACGATGCAATCCCAATAATCATGACAATTAACAGTAGCAAAGCGCTAAAACCAATTCCTAGGCGAGTACTCACCTTCGCAAAATTGAACGTCATCATAGGCCTTATATCAAATCTATTATTGGTCAATCAGACGAGCTGCAAAGCACGCATCCCCTCCGCAATTGCCGCAGGTTCGTAACTCCGTAGAATTTTCTTGACCACAGGCGCTAATAAAGTCAAATCCATCAACATGACTTCTTGTTTTATTTCCAAAATTAACGCGGGTGGCATCGATAATGCGCGAAATCCCATTCCCAACAATAAGCGTGTTAGCTTGCTATCACCAGCCATCCCACCACAAATGGATACTGGAATACCTGCTTTATTCGCAGCCACAACTGTCATCATTAATAACTGTAAAATTGCAGGGTGCAAATCATCATATAAGTGTGCCACGGCATGATCGGCTCGATCAATTGCCAAGGTATATTGAATCAAGTCATTGGTTCCTATCGACAAGAAATCCAATTTTTTAACGAATAATGGCAAGCTTAATGCAGCAGCAGGCACTTCAATCATCGCACCTACGCTCACATTAGCATCAAAAGAAAGATTCTGTAAAGCAAGTTCTCGCTTTGCCTGCGCGATGAGAGCGAGTGACTGCTCAATTTCAAACGCATGTGACAACATGGGAATCAAAATCTGCACTTTCCCAAATGCGGAGGCGCGTAAAATTGCTCTTAGTTGGGTCAAAAATAATTGCGGCTCTGCCAAACAATAACGGATTGCACGCAATCCCAGCGCCGGGTTCGTCTCACCCACCGCTCCCATCCCAGCACCGGGGTCATTTTCATTGAGTGGTTTATCTGCCCCCACATCTAGGGTACGGATCGTCACCGGCCGCCCTTTCATCGTCACGACGGTGGTACGATACGCTTCAAATTGCTCTTCCTCGGAAGGCAATACGCCATTTCGTCCCATAAATAAAAACTCAGAACGAAATAAACCAACACCAGTAGCACCCACCTCCATCGCAGCGATCGCATGCTCAGGAAATTCAATATTGGCTAACAGTGTAATCGCCGTGCCATCTTTCGTGATGGCGCTACTTTTTTTCAAACGCGCCAACTTCTTACGGGCACGTAGTAAAACTGCCTGCCTGTCCCTATACTCATCCAGCACCACCTGTGGTGGCCCAACGATCACGATACCTGCCACACTATCAATAATCAGCCAATCGTCCTGAACAATTAAGTGACTGGCGTTCCCCATCCCCACAACAGCTGGAATTCCCAGACTGCGTGACACGATAGCGGTATGTGAACTATGCCCCCCTTCATCCGTCACAAATCCGACAAAAGCGGAATTCTGAAATTGCATCATATCTGCCGGAGAGATATCCCGCGCAACAACAATCATATGGGCATTAAGCTCATCAACACCGGCATTACCTGGAGTAAATACTGCGGAACCAGTCAAAAGCTTTAACACCCGATCAGCCACCTGCTCAATATCAGCCTTACGCTCACGCAGATAATCATCTTCGATTTCATTAAATTGCGCCAACAAGGCATCAATTTGTGTCACCAAGGCCCATTCGGCGTTGTAATGACGGGTACGAATAATTTCAAGAGGCGCCTGCGCGAGCATCGGATCAGACAAAAATAAGGCATGCACATCCAAAAATGCGCCCAATTCTGAAGGCGCATCAACGGGGAGGTTCGCTGCTATTTGCTTCAGTTCTTTTTCAGCCTCGGACAAGGCATGTGATAGTCGAGCAACCTCTGCCTCAACGTGTTCCTGGCTCACCAAATAATGCCGCACTTCCAGGGCAGCCGGACGCAATACATGCGCCCTGCCAATAGCAATCCCGCGCGAAACAGGTATTCCTTGTAAGGTAAAAGAAGCCATGCGTCTCCGTTAGCCTAAATAAGTTAGCCTGACTAATCAGGCGATGGCAATATCGCAACAATCCAGCGAATTATTCGCCTTCACCGAATTTATCTGCAATCAAATCCGTAATCCCTGTGCTGCATAGTTGCTCATCGTCACCAAACACTTCCAACATAATTTTACTGCCTTTACCTGCAGCCAACATCATCACACCCATGATGGACTTACCATTCACCCGTTTATTATTACGGGTAATCCAGACTTCACTTTTGAACTTAGAGGCTAACTGAGTCAGTTTTGCGGAAGCACGTGCATGCAAGCCAAGTTTATTGACAATTTCGAGTTCAAGTTGAATCATAGTCTTCTCATATTTTAGTTTTATAAATGCGTGGTACGATTGCCGCAATTAATACTCTACTCTGCTCTATTCTAGCGCTACCCGTTGGCACCGATTCGCACCCGAGTATCCACCTGAACGGCACCATTCTGTCCACCCGCTTGCGCCATTTCGAGTAGCACATCCAAATTATCATGACGATAGGTGATAGCTCGCAATAACATGGGCAAACTCAAGCCAGCAAGCACCGCCACCTGATCTGGCGCACCCAACTTCTGACTACAATTAGACGGTGTCCCGCCCAAAATATCTGTGAGCACCAAAACACCATCGCCCAGATTCAGGCGTGCAACCGCCGCCTTACCAAGCGCGATCACAGCATCGGTATTTTGATCAGGCAGGACATCAATGGCCTCTAGTTGCTCCGGTAAGCCACGAAATACATGCGCAGCTGCCTCAATAAAAGCTCGCCCCAAGGGAGCATGTGTGAATAAGAGTATTCCCACCATAGTTTAGATCGCCTGTTCCAATGCATCAATAAAGCACGCCGCCACCTCAAATCCTGTTTGCTGAGTGATTTCCTGAAAACAAGTAGGACTGGTGACATTAATTTCGGTTAAATAATCACCAATAACATCACACCCCACTAATAATAAACCACGTTGAGCCAAAATGGGAGCCAGAGTTTGTGCAATTTCACAATCACGTGGCGTCAACGGTTGAGCCACCCCAACACCACCGGCAGCTAAATTACCGCGCACTTCATTGCCCTGCGGTATACGCGCCAGTGCATATGGCACCACTTTTCCACCGATGAGCAAAATACGTTTATCACCCAAGGTAATTTCCGGGATATACCGTTGCGCCATGATAGTCCGAGTACCATTCATACTTAACGTTTCAATAATGGATCCCAGATTCATACCATCGGCAGTAACACGAAATACCCCAGCACCGCCCATGCCATCCAGCGGTTTTAAAATAATTTCATGGTACTCATCATGAAACCGCCGTAATCGCGCAGCATCCCGCGTTACCAGTGTCGGCGTGGTAAATTGCGAAAATTGCGCAATACTGAGTTTTTCATTATGATTTCGGATCGCTTCGGGTTTATTGAAAACCCGTGCACCATGTCGCTCCGCCAATTCCAACAAATACGTAGCATAGATATACTCCATATCAAATGGCGGATCTTTACGCTGCAAAACTGCGTCAAACTGTGCCAACCGGCGTTCAAACGGCGCTTCAGCCTGATACCATACGTCGGCCTCACCCGTCAGATGTATTCGCCGCACTTGCGCGGACACTTCACCGGCATCGTACGCCAAATCCTGCGGCTGAAAAACAAAGAGGGCATGTCCACGCTTAGCAGCTTCCTGCATCATCGCAAAAGTAGAGTCTTTATAAATCTTAAACTCATCCAGCGGGTCGGTTAAAAAAGCTATATTCATTTCGTACGTTGTCCGGCGGTCAGATTGTGGATAACATTGTGTATAACTACTAGCTTATACAGCACAGCTCATACTACAACAAATGACACTACATAAAACACTGTGCATAACAATGTGCATAAACTGGTGAATAACCTAAGTATAACCCTATGCATAACCCAGGTACCAGCCTGTTAATAACTCAATAAACCTCAGGGTTAGGGTCGGTTTTTTCCAACTCCAATGCTGCTGCCAGCAATGCCAGACGCGCCACAACCCCGTACATATAAAATCGGTTAGGTGCCGCCGTACCTGGCTTAGCATGCATATCTGGCAATGCATGTTGTTGTGCGAATGCCAAAGGAACGAAATGCATGCCTGGTGCGTTCAGATTTTCATCAATGCCTCGATCTGAATGCACCCGATAAAAACCACCGACCACATAGCGATCCATCATATACACCACAGGCTCAGCAACAGCATCGTTAATTTGCTCAAACGTATGCACACCTTCCTGAATGATCACATCATGCACTTCCAAACCGTCTTTCACTACCGCCATTTTATTACGTTGTTTACGATTCAGGTCTTTTACCTCACTCGCATCACGGACTGTCATAATTCCCATACCATACGTACCGGCATCGGCTTTCACAATCACGAACGGTTTTTCTTTGATGCCATATTCTTTGTATTTTTTGCGAATTTTGGTCAGGACTGCATCTACTTGCTGCACCAGAATGTCTTCGCCGGTGCGCTCATGAAAATTAATTCCTGACGCTTTAGCAAAATACGGGTTGAGCATCCACGGATCAATATCCACGATTTTGGCAAATTTTTTCACTACATCATCATACGCCGCAAAATGGTTGGTCTTGCGTCGTACTGCCCAGCCGGCATGCAACGGTGGCAGCAATGTTTGTTCCTGCAAATTTTCTAGAATCGCAGGAATCCCAGCAGATAAGTCATTATTTAGCAAAATAGTACACGGATCAAAATTCGCCAGCCCCACCCGCCGCCCATTTGCGGAACGCACAAGCGGTTCCAGCGTAAGCGTAGAGCCGTCAGGCAATTCAATCGTGGTCGGCTCCTTTATGTCTTCGGATAAGCTACCCAGCCGAACATTGAGCCCTGTCTGACGGAAAATTTGAACTAAGCGCGCTACATTTTGCAAATAAAACGTATTACGTGTGTGACGCTCAGGGATAAGTAACAGATTTTTAGCATCAGGACAGTATTTTTCAATCGCGGCCATCGCGGCCTGTACCGCGAGCGGTAGCATTTCAGGTGCCAGATTATTGAACCCACCCGGATACAAATTAGTATCAACTGGGGCTAATTTAAATCCAGCATTACGTAAATCTACCGAGCAGTAAAAGGGCGGCGTATGTTCCTGCCACTCTAGCCGAAACCAGCGCTCAATTGCCGGAGTCGCTTCTAAAATTTTCTTTTCTAACTCAAGAAGTGGGCCATTTAAGGCAGTAACGAGATGTGGAACCATAAATAACCTTAACAAAATGACTAACGCATGGCAGTTTTACCGTATAGAGCGACCATAACTACATTACGTCAGTAATAATACAAAACAATGACAAGAGGGGGGCTGCATCAACAAATGAATCTTGATTTTAGCGGGAATTCTTCATTTGCGTTCATTTATCCTAATCCCCCTAGCTTGGGGTAAAACAGATATTTATCAAGTCAGCACCGAAAATAAAGCCGTGCCACTTTATTTTAAAGTGTAACCAATCACACTATTCTGCAAGCAAGCAAGCACGATCATGCCCACTCGCATTACAATACGAAGATTGTGTCTCCTGTTGACGTACCGTCCTCTCTAATTTATTCACCATTACTCACCATTTTTAACAAAATCAACCGAGTCAACTTAATGAGCGAAGCTCCTTTTTTCCAGCACCACGTATTTTTTTGCATGAACAAGCGCGACGATGGACGTCCAAGCTGTGCTGATTGCGGAGCATTACCAGCGCAAAAATACGCTAAACAACGCATTAAAACCCTGAATCTGAGCGGCCCGGGAAAAATCCGGATTAATCAAGCAGGCTGTCTAGACCGATGTGATCAGGGGCCAGTATTAGTGATTTACCCTGAAGGAATATGGTATACCTTTGTAGATAATCAGGATATTGACGAGATTATTGAATCCCATCTGATCAACGGGAAAATTGTAGATCGCTTAAAATTATCAACCCCATGAATGCACAAACCTCCCATTTTTTTCTGAACGGCGCCGCAGGAAAACTGCAATGCGCTCTGGATTTACCAAACATCCCCCCGGTTGGCATCGCATTAGTCGCACATCCGCACCCGCTCTATGGTGGCACCATGGACAATAAAGTCGCACAAACGTTGGCGCGCACCTTTGTTGCGCTCGGCTATGCGACTGCACGCATGAACTTTCGCGGAGTAGGGCAGTCTGAAGGAATTCATGATGACGGTATCGGTGAAACTGACGATATGCAAACCCTACTCACCCACATGCAATCACACTACCCGGATCTGCCACTAGCCTTATCCGGATTCTCATTCGGGACGTTTGTTCAAAGCCGGTTTCAGGCACAATTGAAAGAACAAGGTTGCCCGGTACAGCGCATGGTATTAATCGGATGTGCAGCCGGCAAATGGGATGTATCACCGGTACCAGACAATACCATTGTAATTCACGGTGAACTAGATGACACCATACCGCTGATTGACGTTTTTGACTGGGCCAGACCGCAAGAATTACCGATTATCGTCATTCCCGGAGCCGACCATTTTTTTCACCGGAAACTGCATCACATCCGACATTGGGTTACCGCGCTTTGGGACTGACTTAATTACATACCGCTGATTACCTACTATTTATTCACTGTTTAAACCACTACTTATGAAAAAACTTATTGCACTTACCTTTTTTTGCCTCAGTAGCATGGGCTTGACTGCAACGGCACTGGCACAATCGTTGCCATCGCCAGTGATTGCGGCCAAGTCCTGGCTCTTACTCGACACCACTAGCAATCAAATTATTGCTTCAGACAATGCTGACATGCGTATTGAACCTGCGTCACTGACAAAAATCATGACCGCCTATCTGGTATTTGAAGCATTGCGCGACAAAAAATTGGATATCAATCAATCCGTTGCCATTTCTGTTCACGCATGGAAAGTGGATAGTGGCAGTTCCAAAATGTTTATCGAACCCTCCACACCCGTATCCATTAATAATTTATTATTCGGTTTAATTGTTCAATCCGGTAACGATGCCGCAGTCGCCTTGTCTGAAGCCGTTGCTGGCAACGAAGATGCCTTCGTGGTACTCATGAACCGCGAAGTGGAACGGATGGGATTAAAATCAACCCATTTTGCGAATCCACACGGATTGCCTAGCCCTGAAAATTATTCCACAGCGCACGATCTGGCGATATTGGCACAAAATCTGATTACCGATTTTCCTACCTACTATAAAACCTACTACTCAACGAAAAGTTTTACTTACAACAAAATCACGCAACCCAATCGCAACCGGTTGTTATGGTTAGATCCAAGTATTGATGGTATGAAAACTGGCCATACCGAAGGCGCTGGTTTTTGCCTGATTTCATCAGCAAAACGTCCGAATGGCAGTGGCGAACGTCGCTTGGTATCGGTCGTATTAGGCGCCACAAGCGATCAAATTCGCGCGCAGGAAAGTCTCAAATTACTCAATTGGGGCTTCCTCAATTTTGATACCGTCAAGTTGTATGCCAAAAATCAGGCAATCAGCACTCCGGAAGTATGGAAAGGCGCACAGTCGCACATTAAAATTGGCTTTAATCAAGATTTATACGTCACCTTACCCAAAGGAAGTGCTGCACGTATCAAGCCTGCATTAGAACGCAAAGATCCGCTGGTAGCACCCATTGCTGCCAATAGCAAAATCGGAACAATGAAGATGATGCTGGATGGAAAAGCCGTTGCTGAATTCCCAGTCTTGGCATTAGAGTCGGTAAATCAAGCTAGTATCTTTGGACGCGCTTGGGATTCACTCCGCTTATTACTCAAGTAACCTCAACAACTATAATTGTTACCGTTAGCATCAAATCACTGGATATAAATCACTGCATACATATGCAATTACCACGTGATATGATGCTAACATCACAGCAACATCACTTAATCAATCTGACAGGCTTGCTCCAAAGGCCAACGACACATGAATCCCAGCGATAGTTTAATTGAATACCCCAGCGACTTCCCCATCAAAATCATGGGCGTCATGCACGATAGTTTTGCACAAACCATTGCTGATCTAGTACTGACACATGATCCAGAATTTAGCGCCGCGACAATGGAAATGCGTCCTTCTGCCAAAGGTACTTATTTAGCCATCACCGTCACAGTACGCGCTACCAGTCGCGAACAACTAGACAACTTATACCGCGCATTGTCCGGGCACCCTATGGTGAAAGTTGTTTTATAAGGGTAGAGTATCTCGCGCTAACACATAACGCGAAATAATACACTACACAACAACTAGCATCACTCTTAGCGACAACCACCACTCTCGATTTTGCCGCGCGTTTTCAAGCCTAATTTTTCCAATAAAATCCGGTCATCATGCGCTTCTGGGTTCTCGGTTGTCAGCAATTTATCACCATAAAATATCGAATTAGCACCTGCCAGAAAACACATCGCTTGCACCGGCTCACCCATTTGGCGACGGCCAGCGGATAATCTGACACGGGCTTTCGGCATAATGATGCGTGCTACCGCAATTGTGCGCACAAACTCGAGTGGATCAAGCACTTCTGTACCATACAAAGGCGTACCTTCCACCTGTACCAAATGGTTAACCGGCACTGATTCCGGATATGGATTCAAATTAGCTAATTGCGCTAATAATCCAGCACGCTGACGACGCGATTCACCCATTCCAACGATCCCGCCACAACACACTTTAAGACCGGCATTACGTACATGCCCCAACGTATCCAATCGGTCCTGATAATCACGGGTAGAAATCACATTACTGTAAAATTCAGGCGCGGTGTCTAGATTATGATTGTAGTAATCCAGACCGGCATCTCTCAAGCGCTCAGCCTGTTCTTGCTTCAACATTCCCAGAGTGGCACAGGTTTCTAATCCCAGCGACTTCACTTCGCGTACCATTTCTTCCACTTTGTCGATATCACGATCCTTAGGTGAGCGCCAAGCGGCCCCCATGCAAAACCGAGTTGCGCCATTTTCTTTCGCCGAACGTGCTGCACTCATCACTTCAGCAATATCCAGAATTTTTTTAGCTTCAAGCCCCGTATCATAACGGGCCGCCTGTGGACAATAGCCGCAATCCTCTTCACAACCACCAGTTTTGATCGATAACAGTGTTGCCAACTCAACATCGGCGTCGGGAAACTCACGACGGTGCGTTTCCTGAGCACGGAACAATAATTCATTAAACGGCAAATCAAACAAGGCCACAATTTCATCGACCGGCCAAGTATCCGCATGCACGGGTACGACAGCAGGATGGAACACAACTGCTTGTGGATAACTATCACTCATTCTCTTATCTTCTTTCATTAATTGTTATTTTTCACCGCTATTTTCACCGCTATTACCTTGAAAAGTCACTCATCTCACTAGCAGAATTTCACTACCAGACGTCATGCTAATAAGGTTATATCAAGATGCGACGCTGCCATCGCTGCCGTTGCCTGACTTAATGCAGGAATACACCCGAGTAAGGGAGCAGGCAAGCGCTGACGCAACGCAGCAATATTAGCCTCCAAATGGGGCATGGCGCCATGATTTTCTATACAATTTGCCACCCAACCCGCTAGTGTCAAGCCCCGTGAAACAATCGCTTCCGCCGTTAATAACGCCTGACTAATGCAGCCCAATTGCATTCTCACCACTAATACTACCGGTAAATTCAGCTGTTGCGCCATATCTGCCGTATCCTGCGTGTGATTCAACGGTACGCGAAATCCGCCCACACCTTCCACCACCACGACATCCGCCGCTGCCGCCAGCGCATGGTAACATGCCAATACAGGGGCCAATTCTATCGTTCTATTTTCTTGCTCTGCCGCAATATGCGGTGCGGCGGCCAACAGGAACAAATAAGGGTTCGTTTCTGTTGACTCCATCGCAATAGTACTAGCCGCTTGCAAAGCCAACACATCATCATTACACCAAATACCATCGCGTAGCACGGCACCAGCAGCAACCGGTTTCATCCCGATACAACGCCAGCCAGCCTGTCCCAATGCATGAAGCAAGGCACACGTTACCAACGTTTTGCCACTATCCGTATCGGTGCCAGTCACAAATAAATTTCCAGGCGCTTGGCACCCATCCGCACTCAAGCAATCACCTGCTCAAAGACAGCCAGTGCCCCTCGACCCAACAAGGCAATTTCTTCATCATCCAGAATATAAGGCGGCATAAAATAAACCGTATTACCTATTGGTCGCAGCAACAATTGATGTTTTAATGCCAAACTAAAAAACCGCCGGGAAAAATCCGCATCAACGCCAACAGCATCAAACGCCCACATCATGCCACACTGACGGAAATGCTGTACCCGTGAATGTGCCGCCAACGGAGCCAAGGCCGCCGTTATTTTAGCGGCACGTACCCGGTTCGTCAGCACCACCTGATCCTCTTCAAAAATAGCCAATGTCGCCAACGCAGCACGACATGCCAAGGGATTACCGGTATAAGAATGTGAATGTAAAAACCCTCGCGTAATATCGCTATGATAAAACGATTGGTACACCTGATCGGTGCTCATCACAAGTGATAAGGGCAAATACCCGCCACTAATTCCTTTGGACAGACATAAAAAATCGGGCCAAATTGCCGCTTGCTCGCAAGCGAAAAAAGTCCCTGTACGACCACACCCAACGGCAATTTCATCTGCAATCAAATGCACGTGATAACGATCGCATAAGGCCCGTAACAGCTGCAAATACATCGGATCATGCATTGCAAACCCCGTCGCACATTGCACCAGCGGCTCAACAATAATCGCTGCAATATGTGCAGAACGCTGCTGAAACAATGCTTCAACGTTAGCAATTGCACGCTGCGCCACATCCTGCGCGGTCTCTCCCTCACGTGCTTGACGCGCGTCAGGCGACATTACCACATGCGCACTATGCAATAATGCACCATACGCATCCCGAAAAATAGCCACATCCGTGACCGCCAGCGCACCAATGGTTTCACCATGATAACTGCCTTGCAAACACACAAATTCGCGCTTATCCGGTTGCCCCTGATTACGCCAGCTATGAAAACTCATCTTCAACGCAATTTCCACTGCAGACGCACCATCCGAAGCAAAAAAACAATGCCCCAACGCATTTCCAGTTTTCGCTGCCAATTGCTCCGACAGTAAAATCACCGGCTCATGCGTAAACCCCGCCAACATAACGTGCTCCAACTTATCCAGCTGATCTTTCAATGCCGCATTGATACGCGGATTAGCATGACCGAATAAATTGACCCACCATGAACTAATAGCATCAAGGTAACGCTCACCATCCGCATCAAACAGCCACGCACCACGGCCGTGACTAATTGGCAAAAGGGGAGTCGTCTCATGATGCTGCATTTGCGTACAGGGATGCCAAACATGTTGCAAACTACGTTCTACCCAATTACTAGCTGAATTCCTAGCTGAATTATTAGCTGAATTATTAGCTAAATTACTACCTGACTTCAGATTTACACTCATCGTTATTATCTTTACTCTTCATTCACCGAAATGAATGCACTTCAACCACTACTGGCAATACCATCTGCGACTAAATCCGCATCGATTTTAGCATCCACAACCGCTTTAACCAACCCATTGGTCTCCATCATCCCTTCATGGAGACCTTGGTATGCTAATTCACTCCAAAAAAGTACCATCCAAATACAACCACTGCCCCGCCTCACACACAAATCGACTTACTTCATGTAATCGTCCGGCCCGACCACCAGTTTTATATCGGGCAATAAATTCAACGGTACCCTGATCACCATCTTGTTGATACGAAAGCACCTGCAAACCCAACCATTGACAAGGCGCTTGGGATGCCTCGTCTGAACCAGCAGCTGGTCGTGTCCTAGGATGCCAGCTTGCTTGCAAATAGACCTGATTATTACGTGTAAATGCCGTATACCGCGATCGCATCAATGCAACAGCCGTTGGCGCGATCGCTTCACCAGCTAAAAATGGCCCACAACATGCCAAAAAACTGCCCCCCGAATCACAAGCACAACGACTGTCACTACCATCCGCTCCCTTACCACCAGTCAATTTAGCTTTTGCCATTTTTACACACCTTCAACTCATTAGTTCTAGCTAAATACATCTGATCATTACCCATCGTCTACCGAGCTTACACCAGCTCAAATGCCATCGCCGTAGCTTCACCACCACCAATACAAAGGGTCGCAACGCCGCGCTTCAACCCACGTTTTCGCAATGCGCCAAGCAAGGTACAAATAATCCGAGCACCAGATGCACCGATAGGATGTCCCAACGCACATGCTCCGCCATGCACATTCACTTTACTATGTGGGATCGAAAATTCCTTCATTGCTGCCATGGGTACAGTAGCAAATGCCTCATTAATTTCAAACAAGTCGACATCGCTCACCGACCAAGCAATTTTTTTTAATAATTTATTCACAGCCCCAATCGGCGCAGTCGAAAACCATTCTGGTTCTTGTGCATGAGTAGCATGTCCAACGATACGCGCCAGTACGGTTAGACCCAATTTTTTGGCCATTTCTTCATCCATCAACACCAGAGCCGCTGCACCATCATTAATTGACGACGACGATGCCGCAGTAATCGTGCCGTCCTTTTTAAACGCAGGCTTCAAATTCGGGATTTTTTCCAGACGCGCTTTTAACGGCCCCTCATCCCGATCAATCACCACATCACTGGTCCGTCCCTTGACCGTTACCGCCGCAATTTCCCAAGCAAACGAGCCATCCGCGGTCGCCGCCTGAGCACGTTTGACCGATTCCATTGCAAAGGCATCCTGATCAGCACGACTAAAGCCAAAATGAGCAGAACACTCCTCCGCAAACGTTCCCATTGAACGTCCACCACCGGATTTTTCATCACGATGATACGCATCCTCCAAACCATCCAACATCATATGATCCATGACTTGACCATGCCCAATACGAAAACCACCCCGTGCCTTAGGTAAAAGGTAGGGCGCATTCGTCATGGATTCCATACCACCAGCAACCACAATCTGGTTCGTTCCCGCCAAAATTGAATCATGCGCGATCATGGTCGCTTTCATCGCAGAACCACACATCTTAGACAAGGTAACAGCCCCAACTGATGCCGGCAATCCTGCCGCCAACGTAGCCTGCCGTGCAGGTGCCTGCCCTTGACCTGCCATTAAACAATTTCCAAACACGACTTCATCGACTAACTCTGGTGTCACACCAGCGCGTTCCAATGCCGCTTTAATTGCCACAGCACCCAATTGACTTGCTGTTAACGAAGCAAAATCGCCCTGAAATGCACCCATCGGCGTACGTGCAGCACCAACAATAACAATCGCCATAATGACTCTCCAAAATAAATAATATTCGCACTTAACCCAACATTCACGCCACAATCAATATCACACTGAGCGTCACTTTTCACCCGACTATCAACTGGCCTTTGCTGGCGAATACCTGAAACGCAGCTCCTGTGGATAAGGAAAAGGATCATCAACATACCCATCAATAATCCGTTGTTTACGCTGCTGCCAATACTCTGCCGTCAACAACTCAGCATGATGCTTCATAAAATAGGCCCTAACTTTCCGATTTCCCAGTAAAAACGGGGCAAACTGCTCAGGAAAAACATCATTTTTTCCTACGTGATACCACGGTTCCGCCGCCATCTCATCTTCTTCATTCCGGGGCTCTGGAATTTTTCTAAAATTACAGTCGGTAATATACTCAATCTCATCGTAATCATAAAAAACGACCCGACCCAAGCGTGTTACGCCAAAATTCTTATACAACATATCGCCAGGAAAAATATTCGCCGCGACCAATTCCTTAATCGCATTTCCATATTCCAAAATACCATGCTCCATTGCCGCATCATCGCCCTTTTTTTCGGCTTCCGACAACCAGATATTTAATGGCACCATGCGTCGTTCAATATATAAATGTTTTATAACGACTTCATCACCACTCTCTTCCACGACGGATGGTGCGTACTGCTTAATTTCAGCCAATAACGCATCCGATAGCCGACTACGCGGAAACGCCACATCCGAATATTCCAAGGTATCCGCCATACGGCCAACTCGGTCATGGTTTTTAACCAATAAATACTTTTCTTTAATCAACTCTTTGGTGGTTTCTTTCGGAGGAGGAAAGCTGTCTTTAATGACCTTAAATACATAAGGAAAAGAAGGTAAGGCAAAGACCAGCATGACCAAGCCGCGAATTCCCGGTGCCACTTGAATCTGATCCGACGAATACTTCAGGTGATGTAAAAAATCACGATAAAATAAATTTTTTCCGTGCTTTTGCAATCCCAATACCGTATAAATTTCACTGCGCGGTTTACGCGGCATCAAACTACGCAAAAACTGTACATACGCTGACGGCACTTCCATCTCAGTCATAAAATAAGCGCGTGTAAATGAAAACAATACGGTAATCAGCATTGGCTCGATCAGCACCGTATCCAAAAATAAGCGTCGCTGACGATTGTGTAAAATCGGCACAACAAACGGGTACTCCCGATGACCATTAATCGCTTTACCAACGATATAAGCACCTTTATTCCGAAAAAATAAACTTGCCAATACCTGAATCTGATGGTTTGGCTCAACCCGATCAGCATCCCACAGGATCACTAACCGCGACGCAATCGCCGCCACATCGCGTGCCAAATCCACAAACGGCGTAGCCAACTCAAACTCCGTCACAATCCGCGTCAAGGCACTATGTAAACCATCATCATTCGGGTAATACACCCGATACGTTGGCTTGGCCGTGTCACTCTCGATATACTCCGTTGCCACCGCTGGACGCACAAAAATAAAATCATTATGATAATAACTTCTATGCAACATTTTAGTACAGACTGAATTATAAAAAGTCTCTGCCAATTCCGGTTGCATATGGTCAATTAACAATCCCATATAATGTAACTTCACCTCACGCCACACAGAATCGCTTAGATCCTCCTCCTGATACTCATCCTCAAGTTCTATTACGCACTCCACCACACGTCGCTCATAATATGAAATCCGTTCACGTGCCGACGTTTGCGCTGTCTTCCACTCGCCTAATTCAAAATACGTTTTCGCCTTCAGGCTAACGGCGCGAAATAAGCGATAATGTTTATCAAACCCATCCAGAATAGTCCGGGCAATATCAAAAGCAATTTGGGATGAAAGTAATTTAGGAAAAGCAACTTGAGACATAACAGGTTCCGCCTTAAACAATGTTCAAGTTACTAGTTTAACCGTGTGATTCAGAAAGACAGTAATGAAATAATACAATTAATTTACGTTTACGTAAACGTAAACAAAAGAACAAACCTTGTCCACCTCAACCTGCATGCACTAGCACGCATAAGGATGACTACTCGCCCGAGTCCACCGATGGTGATGGTAATGCAGGGTCAGTCAACAGACGATGGCACTCCACCTCATGCAGCGCAATTTCTTCCAACAGCACCATAATATCTTCCTGCTGCTGCTCCAAGGCCGCCCGATGGCGTGCCAGCACCACCAAAAAGCGCTGTAATTGCGGCACCGTATCTTTCGGTGAAGAATACATATCCACAATGCTTTTAATATCTGACAGGGATAATCCAAGCCGTTTACCACGCAGTGCTAATTTTAAATGCGTTCGTTCACGGGCAGAGTACACACGATTGCGTCCCCCCGCACCTTCACGTTTCGGGCTCAACAAGCCTTGATCTTCATAAAAACGAATAGCACGTGGCGTAATATCAAACTCACGTGACAGGTCGGTGATCGTATAGGTAATCGGTGTATTGGATGAAAGTGACACAATTAGTTCCACAAAAGCGGCATTAAAATTAATAAAAAAACTCACACCAAGCCCGGTTCCAGCACTTAACGTAAACGTAAGGTATATTGTAGGGCAAATTACGTAACTAAACCAATACTGAGCCACTACTCAACTCATCATTAGCGCCATTATGAACCCACTTGAATTGCAACTCGACTACCCATTTAACGATACGCTCCCTGAATCAGGAAACGTTATAAAAATCAATGACGGCATCTACTGGTTGCGTATGGGCTTACCATTTGCACTCAATCATATCAATCTTTGGTTACTGGAAGATGGCCCCGGTTGGACCATCATTGATTGCGGCATTGCCAATGACCACACTCGTGCCAATTGGGAAGCGATTTTTGCCACGGTACTAAACAACAAGCCCATCCTCCGCGTCATAGCTACGCACTGCCACCCCGATCACATAGGGCTAGCTGACTGGTTATGCCAACGCTGGAATGCACCGCTTTGGATGAGCGCGGGTGAATATGCGTTTGGTCGTCTAATGCAAGCTGCGTTACCGGGCGCTGACGGCACATCTGCCATCCCGCATTTCCAACGTCATGGCATCACAGATCCAGCCATTATTACGCAATTATTAGAGCGTAAAGATTATTTTCCTACACTGGTGCCAAGTATGCCCAGCGCGTTCATTCGTATGCAAGAACACCAACTGATCACCATCGGCGCTAATACATGGCGCGTCATGACCGGATTTGGCCACTCGCCAGAACATGTTTCACTCGTATGTGAGGAGAAAAACATTCTTATTTCTGGTGACATGCTATTACCCCGCATTTCCACCAATGTCTCCGTGTGGGCAATCGAACCTGAAGCCAACCCAGTACGCCAATTTTTAGATTCAATTGAAAAATACTGTGCACTGGACGAAGCGACACTCGTTCTTCCATCGCACGGAAAACCTTTCCGCGGCATTCACGTCCGGGTAGAACAATTAAACGACCACCACACTGCACGACTAGCGGAAATTCTTGCCATTGCAAGCACACCACAAAGCGCAGCCGATATTTTACCCATCATGTTCCCTCGTGCTTTGGACACACACCAACTCACGTTTGCGCTCGGTGAAGCTTTAGCACACTTGCACCTTCTGTGGTTTGAAGGAAAATTAACGCGCCAGGTTGGCGATGATGGCATCATGCGTTTTGTGCTTTGCTAATTAAATATCCACAGGATCCACTTCCAAAGACCACGTAAGCCGTGGTTTCAACTGCCGCAGCATGGGAATCCAACGCTTTAAAAATACCTGAAGAGCAGGGCGGGAATAGGATTCCACTAACAATTGCGCCCGCTCTGAGTTTGCCATTTTCATCAGACTCATTGGAATAGGATCATGCATGACAATATGCTCCATTCCATTCTCTAAAGCATCTTGTTCCAGTACTGTCGCGGCTTGCTGCAAAAATGCAATGGACTGTACCAACTCCTTTGCCTCCACGCGCAACAATGCCTGAAAAATAAACGGCGGCAAACCTGCCTGACGTCGCTCCAGCAGGCAATCCTCGGCAAAACGGGGATAATCATGGGTCTTAAGCGCCTGATACAAAGGATGTTGTGGATAACGTGTCTGAATAAGGACCTCACTACGACAACCATCGTCCTTTTTACCGGAACGCCCAGCACGACCTGCAACCTGCATGAGTTGTGCAAATAAACGCTCACCCGCCCGATAATCTTGCGAAAACAATGCCGTATCCGGATTAATCACACCAACCAAGGTCAAATTTTTAAAATCATGCCCCTTAGCGACCATTTGCGTACCAATGAGTATATCAACCTCACCACGATGCACCGTTTCAAATGCCGCCTGCGCACTTCCTTTGGTTCGGGTGGAATCAGCATCAATACGTCGAATCCGTGCCTGTGGAAAAAATTGCTGCAAATTTTCTTCAATGCGCTGTGTACCTCGCCCCAAGGGCTGAATATCCACATTGCCACACGTTGGACAGGTTTTAGGAATGCGCAACTCTAAACTGCAATGATGGCAGCGTAATTTATGTTCTTGCTTGTGCAACACCAAATAAGCACTGCAACGACTACAACTACTCATCCAACCACAGGCGTCACACGCAATCACAGGAGCATAACCACGTCGATTCAAATATAAAAGTGATTGCTCACCCTTGTCCAAACGCTTTTTCAGCGCGGATAACAATGAAGCAGTTAAACCTTCAACCGGTTTATCCTTGGCCAAATCAATTAAACGCATTTCAGGTAATACCGCATGCTCCACCGCACGCTGTGGTAAATTCAATTTAGTATAACGACCAGAAATGGTATGCTGCCAACTCTCCAGTGATGGTGTTGCCGAACCAAGCACAACAGGAATACCCAATTGCCTGGATCGCCACACGGCCAGATCACGCGCAGAATAACGCAGACCTTCCTGTTGTTTATATGAAGGATCATGTTCTTCATCAACAATAATCAATTTCAAGGATGGCAACGAGGCTAAAATTGCCAGTCGCGTCCCCAAAACAATCCGTGCCTTACCCGTATGTGCAGCCAACCAATGGTATGTGCGCTCACCTTCCGCCATACCGCTATGCAAAGTTGCAATGCATATATCAGGAAAGCGGGCACAAAAATGCGCCTGTAATTGTGGCGTAAGATTAATTTCCGGTACTAGAATCAATAATTGCGCATCCGCATCGCGCGCCAAAATCTGTGCTGCTGCATGTAAATACACTTCTGTTTTGCCACTGCCTGTCACGCCATACAATAAACTCGCGTTAAAACCTGTCGCCGTCACAATGTGCTGAACCGCCTCTCGCTGAGCCGGATTAAGAATCGGTATTTCACTAGCAACAACAGACGCCTGCTTTTTATCCAATTTTTTTAATGCACGATCTAAAGCAACGGTTTTGGACAAACGCACATTTTTTGGAACAGCAGGCAACGCAACCTCACCCAAAGGTCGTTGATAATAATCAGCTGCAAATTGACACAGTGCAATCCAATCGGCCGACACTGGCGCCAACTGATGCCGCACAGCAATTACTGATTTCAATTTATCACGTGTTAGCACAGAATCATGCTGAACAGCCACAATCAGCCCCATCATTTCCCTACGACCAAATGGCAGCAAGGCAAATTGACCAGGCAAGGGAATATCTTCTCCATACCAAAGATAATCAAATACGCGTTCAACCGGCGTATCCAGAACAACCTGAAGAATCATTTCTTTCAACAACGTAAATTTCGCCTTAAAACAAACAAGAACAAGTTAAAGTAATTTATCAACTAATGATCTAACACGCGGATTCGACAGCGTTTTATCGCAAAAAACCTGTGGACAACTTTGTGGAGAAACTCGGATATCGATTTTATTTCAAGAGAGTTATTGGACTGATAAAATTTAAAACAATCCTAATAAATTAAATTAATCAGTTTAAAATCAATACGTTATATAAATTTTAAAATCTTACAAAAAAATATATTGACAGATAAAAAAAATTATTTTTTTGTGCATAACTTGGTTTTAGTAAATATCAAAACAAGCCGGAGAAGTACAACAGGTAAAGGTTTTAGCCGATATAGCAAAAAAATGCAGACCCAGACTATCATGGTCCCGAGCCCGCATTTTGAATGTACTATTTATACAAAAACACCATTAATTGCTACTTAGTCACGACGAATATCCCGACTAAACTCATGAACAGCGTCCACTAATACCGTCACCGCATCCGGATTAGTAAATTGTGAAATACCATGTCCCAAATTAAATACATGACCGGATCCTGCGGTCGGCTTCCCAAAGCTATCAATAGCACTTTTCACCTGTGCACGAATTTGTTCTGGATTTGCAAACAGCGCCATCGGATCCAGATTGCCTTGTAACGCCACCTTATGGCCCACCTGTGCCCGTGCAGCGGCTAAATTAACAGTCCAGTCCAAGCCAACAGCATCAGCGCCACAGTCGGCCAACTGTTCAAGCCACAAACCACCGCCTTTGGTAAAGACGACGGATGGAATTTTAACGCCATCTTTTTCTTTTTTCAGTAAGCGCACGACATGCCGCATATAGTCTAACGAAAAAGTATGGTATTCACTATCTGCCAGCACACCGCCCCAAGAATCAAAGATCATCACGGCTTGTGCACCAGCATCAATTTGTGCATTTAAATAAGCAGCAACCGCTTCGGCATTCACCCGCAAAATATGGTGCATTAAATCTGGGCGGCTGTATAACATCGTCTTAATTGTTCGATAGTCCTTAGAACCACCACCTTTGACCATATAACATGCCAGAGTCCACGGACTACCAGAAAAACCGATTAATGGCACACGCCCATCCAATGTTTTACGAATTTGCGTCACAGCATCAAATACATAGCTCAATTTCGCCATATCCGGCACTTCTAAGGCCTTAACATCGTTCTCGTCGCGCAAAGTACGCTCAAATTTAGGGCCTTCACCATCTTCAAAATATAATCCCAACCCCATTGCATCAGGGACAGTCAAAATATCAGAAAATAAAATCGCTGCATCTAACTTAAAGCGATCCAACGGTTGGATCGTTACTTCAGTCGCAAAGTCAGGATTTTTCGCTAAACTCATAAACGAACCTGCTTTTTGTCTGACGGCACGGTACTCTGGCAAATAGCGCCCAGCCTGACGCATGAGCCAAACAGGAGTGTAATCCGTCTCCTGACGCTGTAATGCGCGTAGAAATGTATCATTTAACAAGGGAGAAAAAGAAGAAGACATGGCAAACTTTCTATCAATCGATTAATTCAGGCAATCATTATCGCCTGAATATCACTCAATTGAACACTAGAAAAGTCACTATGCAAGAATAAATGCTGGATGTATCAACAGCAATTGCATCCTGTGGATAACTTTGTGAATAGCCTAAAAATGATCTACATCAAATTCTCTTAATAGCTTGCGTAAAAATTGTCAAGAAAATTTATTATTAATATAAAACCGAATATAATCAATGTGTTAGATTTAATCTTGTTTTAACTAAACGCCACAAGGTGTTTATTTCACACTACAGATATTAATGTGCATAACTAAGTTCGAAGGTCAATCTACCATATCAAGATATACAGCTAAGCTTATGCTTTATATGATGCGACATGTGCTTCTCCATGCCATTTTTATCGATTTAATCAACAATAATTGGCTATGCCGACGATTGGAAGATCAATATAAAAAGTACTACCTACTCCCAGTTCAGATCGATAACCTATGCTTCCATGCATTGTTTCAACAAACGTCTTGGCAATAGACAATCCCAATCCTGTTCCCTTTTGTACTTTAGTATCAGAACTATCCGCCTGCGCAAAGCGTTGAAAAATCCGATTTTTAAACTCATTCGGAATTCCTTTGCCATGATCACGAATTTCAATACGAATAATCGATGGATTAATGAGCATAGCGACAATATCAACACACCCCTCAGAAGGCGAATATTTACAGGCATTCGAAATTAAGTTAGCCATAACCTGCTGCCAACGATTAGGATCAACTTGTACGGAAACCTGAGGAATGGGTTCATGTAAAATTAGATGAACGTTTAACATCTTTGAAAAGACAAGATTAGACGCCAATGATTCTTTTAATAAATTTTCCACTATTTGATTGGAAATCGAGAACTCCATTTTGCCGGCATCCACTTTTTGCAAATCAAGTAAATCATTAATTAATATGGTCAACCTCTCACTGCCGTTATACGCCATCGTAATCAATTGATTTACTTGAGCAGAAACATTACCGACTAAACCACCTTTCAACAGTCCTAACGCCCCTCGAATCGCCGTAAGCGGTGTACGCAACTCGTGACTGACATTCGAGATAAATTCCGACTGCATTTTTTCTATTTTTTTACGCTCAGTAATATCACGCATTACTGCAATTAATTTATTTTTTCCTCGCAAACTCACTGCACTCAATGACACTTCCAACGGAAATTCATGCTCCTCACTATTTAATCCACTGCTTTCTAATTGTGCTTGGCTAGCAGTAACAACACTTTCACAAATAGCATCAAATTGACTATAAACGTGCCTTGGTAACAAGCAATAGACTGATTTTCCTAATATTTCCTGCGTACTATAGCCAAATATTAATTCTGCAGCATGGTTAAAGGATTCAATTTGATTTTGTTCGCCTATTGTAATAATGGCATCTGCTGCATTTTGTAAAATGGCATCAAGACTGTCGGTCGAGTCGCGCAACGCGCGTTGTTGAATATCGAGATCAATCAATAATTGCGATTTAACTAAATTAGCACTAATTGACAACTCATGATTTTGAATTAAGCGACGAACAAAAAATAAAATTAACGCCGTAAAACTTAAAATAACAAACGTAGTTAATGCAGCAAGCTGATAAGATTGCCGTTGATTTTCATAAAAGGAGGCTAAAATTTCCTCAACATCAAACCCTACGGTAACAAACAAGGGGTAGTGTTCCAAACTACGATAAGCATATAGACGGTCAGTATCATCAATAACGCTGACATTTTGCGTTATGCCATTTTTGTTTAGCTGTATTGATTTAAACAATGTCCCATTTTTAACATTTTGCCCGGTTTCCATTAATTCACCAGGTGTATAGCGGGCCCGAATAATACCATCCATCCCACCAAGGCTAATCACGCCATGAGCACCCAAATCAATGTCTTTATATAAGCGAGTAAAATAAAAAGGGTCCATAGAAACAATAACGACACCTTTAAAATTCCCCTTTTTATCATTGATTCGTCGCGTCAATTGCATAGACCATTTCCCTGATACTCTGCCTAATACAGGTTTACTTATAAATAATTTATTATTATCTTCAAGAAAATGGATTTTTACATGCTCTCTATCCGCTAAATTCATTTTTACAAAGGGTTCACTGGATAAAATTAAATTTCCATGTTGATCAACAATTGAAATTAAATTAAAAATCCCCCCTAATATCGTATTATTTTTTAGATAACTTGATATATCAAATTTAGTTCCATAATCAAGATACTTTTCACCAATAAAAATGACAGCCTGATCGGCTGATTCGATTGTTTTTTCGGAGTGTTCTTGAAAAGTACGCGCAAAATTCACTGCATTTTGGTGCGCTATTGATAATGAAGATGCGCGAACATCACGCAACTCCAAATAAGTAGTAAACCAAACATACCCAATAAAGAAAAATGCAAATAGGATAAGGAATACGCGAATATCATAAATATAACTATTAAGTATTTTTTTCATATCCTTTAATTATAACAATGACATTACTTAAACTTTTTTTTTATAAGGTCCCATTCTATTTCTAAAAAAAAAACCCCGCAAGCTTCGCGGGGTAATAATCCTTCAACAAGAAGGAGGAGACATTCGAAATCGGTAAAAAAAATTACACTTAAAAAAATTTCCCTAAGGAATGATTTAATAATACCCTATTTATAGTAATGTTTTAGTTATTTTTTGTACCAATGGTAACAACATGTAAGTTATAGGAAATAATAATGCCCATGAAGTCAGCCAAATTTCACGCCAACTCACAAGCAAATAATCATATTTGTTAGTGACAACTAAATGACATACCAAACTGATCATCAAACTCATTGCTGCGCTAATAAACATCGACGGCAACATTAATGCCACGCTTTTTGATGTAAAACTTAATTGTTTAAAAATGGGGTGTTTCGAATACGCTATAAACATAGTATTAATTACAATGACTTTTATAAAATTTCATAAAATACAACTTATAACTACCGCGCAATATTTACGCAATGACCAGTACATTTTTATTCAAACCGGAGTTTATTTTTTCCTTTAACAACGAAAATTCCCCATTTTCCTAATCCACTTTGCTTAATAAATAACACCGACGCATGGGCAATACCAAGTAACAAGGGCTTAAAAAGCATTCCAAGAAGACAAACAAGCACAATACTGACGAGTGATTGCAAGGACACGAACCCACTATGAATAACGAGCTGTATACCATTCACTATTTGCTGCTTAACAAAAACTGCTAACGACATAAACCATCCTCAAATTTAATTCAATTTCATTTTTTGTGGTACTTTATTGCAGTGCAATATAAAAATCTAATTTCATTTATTCATATCTGATATATTTGATTTGTATATTATAAAATGTGTCACATAGATAATCAGGATGAAAATAGTGCTCTATTGACGGGTAAATAAGGCAAAAAACGATGACGGGAACGTGCTAAAAATCGCTTCTCATTATCATAATTAATGTAATTTAACTATTTTTAGTTCAAATAATGCCATGATGAGTCATGTTATTAGTTAATAAATAGAGTCAGGAATTAGTAATGAATTTTTTAACGTTAGATTTAAATCTTTTACGCGTGTTTGATGCAGTCATGATTGAACAAAATCTAACGCGCGCAGCAGATAAATTAGCGATGACACAACCAGCTGTGTCTAATGCATTAAAACGTCTTCGCCACGCATTTAATGATGAATTACTCATCCGTACTGCATACGGTGTAAAACCAACACCACGCGCTGAAAGCGTATGGCCGGCAATACGCAGTGCCTTAAGTAATTTGGAAGTTGCAATCGCACCGCCACACTTCAATGCAGCTGAAGCAACGGCGACATTTCGAATGGCTATGGCAGATGCAACTGCTGCTTATTGGATGCCACATTTAGTTCGGGCAATAGAACAAAATGCACCAGGCTTTAATGCGCGAATGATGCCCTTGGTGACTCGTGACCCCCGTCATATGTTAATGCACGGAGATATTGATATCGCAGTGGGCTTTTTCCCTGGCGTCGTGTCTCAACTTACCGGTGGACAAAGTTCTGCAGGAACAACAATTTGTCATGCAAGTTTATACTCTGGACGATATGTTTGTGTCATGCGTAAAGACCATCCCTTGGCCACAGCGCCACTTACACTAGAAGCGTATTGCAACGCCCACCATTTATTAGTGAGTTTCTCAGGACGAGCACATGGATTAATTGATGAAATTTTAGCTCACATGCAATTACAGCGCCGAATTTTACTAACAGTAAATCAATTTTTTACTGCTGGCCGTGTTGTTGCAAATTCAGAATTAATTACGGTATTACCACATCATTTAATATCTTCAACAGGATTAGCAGATCAACTAATATGGAAAGAATTGCCATTTGCTACACCTGCAGTCAATGTTGACATGTTGTGGCACGAACGAGAAGCACGTAATCCAGCGCATAAATGGCTGCGAAATAATTTAATTGAACTTGTTGAAAAAACCTTTTCAGATGATGGGCAAGAATTCGAATTTCCCCCTACATCACATGAATAATAGCCCCCAATTGTAGTGCTTCCTAAGCTTATTATTCTATTTATTTATCTAATTGGCAATTGTGTCGAATTTTTTACTTCTTCCATGACTGTGCAGGTATGCGTTTCACGAACACCAGCAAGTTGAAGTAATGATCTCTCTAAAAAATTACGATACGCATTCATATCCTTTACTCTTACTTTCATTAAATAATCAAATCGTGCTGCCACCAGATGGCACTCCAACACCTCCGGAATGTCTTGGATGTTTTTTTTAAACGATTCAAATGCATTCGGAGTCGCCCTATCTAGTACGATTTCAATATAAACCAGTAGCGCGCTATCTAGTAAGCCTGGATCTAATCGTGCGGTATATCCCATAATATAACGCGCATCTTGTAATTTTTTCACACGCTCTAAACAAGCCGCAGGCGATAAATTTACCCTATTTGCCAACTCCACATTACTTATGCGGCCATCATTTTGTAGTTCATACAAAATCCTTTTACTGATTTTATCTAGCATAAGAACTCTTTATCATATCAAGGTTAATGATTATATATATAACGTTATAAATTACGAATATATCCATATAAGCACACTTTAAAAATAACAACACAATCCAATTTGCTCAAAATGGCACTTTTAAAACACGGTCACTTTTTGACATTAATCACATAACCGCCATTACAACCATTTTCAACCCCTCATAATTCGAAAACAGCGCCATAAAAATCGCGACTAAGAAATACAAAAAAATATCTTAAACATGCCAATTAACAAAAAAAATGAAATAACTGTTTTTTATCCAATACAAAGATAAATTAGTTGTTAATTTAAAAATAAACAATGCATTTTAATGCTCAAGCTTAGTTTCGGTAGCGTTAAAACTAATTTAAGGGGCTCCACGTCACTTAAACAGCCAGCACACATCCAACACGCCAAATCAAAAACAAACCGCGTAGCGCCACCGTAGAGCGCATCAAATCCCTATCTGCTCACCACAAACCCACATCATTTTTTACATCAACTGTTTAGACCAAGGCTTTTTAGATTTGTTTCATATTTTATTAAGTTGTTTTCATTGTTGAACACAAGGGCATAACAACATACCCCACCCAGTATATTGTTATACACAACATGACATACACATACCCCCCACCCCTGTGCTAATTGCATTAGTGGGTGATTAAACGTGATTTAAAGCCTGCTGGTGCCCTTGTTGATGTTGTTATGCATGGTGACGACTTCTTATTTTTTTAATTGAATACATCAGGCCTGAGTCGGTTTTTGTCATTTTGATTGCGCTTAGTCGTTCATTTGTGTTGAACCTTATGTTTTGAGGGGAGGCTTTACCTTATTCTGTTTTTATTTAATAAGTATATATATAAAAATAGTAGTAATAGTAAACGCCAATATCATTGTGGATAACTCATTTTTTTTATTTAAAAACAAGGTATTAGCGTAAATATAAATAGCATGATTGCTAGACTGAATTCACTTTAGAAAAAGTGGATATTTTTTTTAATTACGATCGTAGTTGAAGTTCTTCCCATTTCATCCCTACGATATTCGTGGAGTTATCCACAATGCTTATTGGCTTTTTTATTTTTAAAAAAGTGAGTTAGTTTGTTTTTTTAAACAGATCGAGGTTTGTCACTTCGATTTTATTTGTTTTAATAATTACTCTATATACAGATAGTAGTAATTGTTAACAGTCTTATGTGTTTGTGGATAAGTCGTTTTTATTGTTTAAATTCAATTGGTTATATTAAATAATAAGTTCATTATAAAGAGTGTACTAAATTCGGACACATAGGGGACAACTAATTTGCTTTAAAAAAAATAGCCTGTTTTTCACAAGCTATCCTTATTCTATGCAAATGGTTATCCACATGACTTTTTGATTATTTTTTATTGTGAAGTTACTAATATTAAAAAGATGTTTTGGTTTTTCAGAAATTTTTTTGGAGCGATTGTGGAGGAGTCTTGATATGAAAAAATAGACAGTGCTGTTTTATCTTAACGAATAGTTAATATTGGTATTTGTTGGTGAGGTAATGAAGGGGGGGGGTACTAATACGTAGAGTTGGATGAGAGTTGTTACGTGAGGATGTACTATGAATTTACCCACTATGTTCATGGGTAAATAAAAAATAATTGCTTACAAAAAAATACGTTATTCTTAATTTGGCTTTGATTTTTCTTTTTTGATCGGTTGTGGCTGTTCAGTTTTTTTATTGTGATTCGCAGATAAACGTACTGCGCCAATAAGTATCGCAACAATAATAAGAGCTGCAACATTAAAAAATAAAGACATTATTTTCTTTCGGTAAATTTTGTTAATTATAAGAAGGTATATTATTAATTATAGTTAACTATTATTAGTGTTTCTTTATAGCATAACAGTTAATATCAATAAAAAGTGATTTGGTGATACGCTTTATTGCAACTATTCGTATTCAAAATAAGTATAAATAGGAGATGCTGTGGCTGATATCATTTTAGAGACAAGGCAACTTTGTAAGGTATTCACGGGTTTTACTGCCGTTGATGCTGTCAATTTACGTATTGAACGTGGTCATATTCACGCATTAATTGGTCCGAATGGTGCTGGTAAAACCACCTGTTTTAATTTACTTACTAAATTTCTTCAACCTAGTTCAGGTTCTATTCATTTTAATGGGGATGATATTACTGCCGCTAAACCTGCAGAAATTGCACGTTTAGGGATTATTCGCTCATTTCAAATTTCTGCTGTTTTTCCTAATATGTCGGTGTTGGAAAATGTACGCATTGGTCTTCAACGAAAATTAGGCACATCATTTCAATTTTGGAAAAAATCCGCAAGTTTGAATTGTTTAAATGCGCAAGCTTTTGCTCTGTTAGAGCAAGTTGATTTAGCCAGCTTTGCCGATACTAGAACTGCTGATTTGCCGTACGGAAGAAAGAGGGCACTGGAAATTGCAACAACACTTGCGATGGAACCTGAGTTGATGCTCCTAGATGAACCGACGCAAGGAATGGGACATGAAGATGTTAGTCGTGTTATGGATTTAATTAAAAAAGTTGCTGTTGGTCGTACCATTTTGATGGTAGAGCATAACATGCATGTGGTGTCAGGTCTTTGTAATAAAATTACTGTTCTACAAAGAGGGTCAGTTCTTGCTGAAGGTGAATATTCTGTTGTTTCAACTGACCCTCGCGTCATTGAGGCTTACATGGGAACAGCGGTAAGTGATGACTTTTCACAGACAGGAACGCATGTATGAAAGCGCTAGAAATTAAAAATTTACATGCCTGGTATGGTGAATCACATATTCTGCATCAACTTGAATTTTCGGTGGAGCAGGGTGAAGTTGTCACCTTATTGGGTCGGAATGGCGCAGGCAGAACGACCACATTACGTTCTATTATGGGCCTCGTGGGAAAACGTCAAGGGTCAATCAAAATTAACGGGATTGAATCGATCGCGTTGCCAACACATAAAATTGCGCATTTGGGCGTAGGATATTGTCCCGAAGAGCGCGCGATTTTTTCTACCCTTTCAACTAAAGAAAATTTATTACTACCTCCGGTAATTACGTCTGCACATGCTGAACAGGCAATGTCGTTAGCGGATATTTACGCCATGTTTCCTAATTTAAAAGAACGCGAAGGTAGTCAAGGAACACGGTTGTCCGGAGGGGAACAACAAATGTTGGCTGTTGCTCGAATTCTGCGTACGGGGGCAAAATTGTTATTGCTTGATGAAATATCGGAAGGATTGGCTCCTGTTATTGTACAAGCACTGGCTAATATGATTAAGGTGTTGAAAGCGAAGGGTTATACCATTGTTATGGTAGAACAAAATTTTCGATTTGCTGCGCCATTAGCAGATCGATTTTTGGTTGTAGAGCATGGCCAATTAGTGGAAGAATTTACCGCCGGACAGTTATCAGAAAAGATGCCGGTGCTGACGACGCTTCTTGGTGTTTAAGCAGTGATTTATCTGTTAAATTAATAATATCCTAGGAGATAAGCATGAAATCAAAACTAGCTGCACTAAGTATGTTGATGGCACTGACCGCGTCAGCCAGCGCACAAATATCAAATAACGTCATTAAAATTGGATTTATTACCGATATGTCTGGTGTGTATGCCGATATTGATGGCCCTGGTGGCGTGGATGCAATCAAAATGGCTATTGCGGATATGGGTGGAAATATCAATGGAAAAAAAATTGAATTAGTCTTTGCTGATCATCAGAATAAAGCGGATATTGCTGCCAACAAAGCACGTGAATGGTTTGATCAAAGTGGTGTTGATGTCCTGATTGGTGGTACTAATTCCGCCGTTAATTTAGCGTTGGCTAAAGTGGCATCTGAAAAAAAGCATCCATTTATTTCGATTGGCGCTGGTTCATCGCGATTAACAAATGAAGAATGTTCTCCGTACACTGTTCACTATGCTTACGATACCGTTGCATTGGCACGGGTAGCTGGTAATGCGTTGGTTAAACAGGGTGGTAAGTCATGGTATTTTTTAACCGCTGATTATGCATTTGGTGCTTCACTAGAAAAAGATACCTCTGATGTGGTGAAGGCGAATGGAGGGAAGGTGCTTGGTTCAGTGAAACACCCATTATCGGCATCGGATTTTTCGTCCTTTTTATTACAGGCTCAAGCATCAAAAGCACAAGTTCTCGGTTTGGCCAATGCCGGCGGCGATACAGTGAATGCGATTAAAGCAGCGAATGAATTTGGCATCAATAAAACGATGAAGTTGGCTGGGTTACTGATGTTTATTAATGATATTCACTCCCTTGGGTTAAATCTGACGCAAGGCATGTTCGTTACGACAGGGTGGTATTGGGATTTAAATACAGAATCACGCAATTGGTCAAAACGTTATTTTGGTCAAATGAAAAAAGAACCAACCATGATTCAAGCGGCTGATTATTCTGCTGTCGCGCATTATTTGCAAGCAGTCAAAACGCTTAATTCAGACGATGCAGATAAGGTAATGACGCAAATGAAAAATACTAAAATCAATGACTTTTTTGCTAAAAATGGGGTGATACGCCCTGATGGTCGCATGGTACATGATATGTATTTAATGCAAGTTAAAACACCTTCTGAGTCTAAATATCCATGGGATTATTACAAAGTGATGCAAACCGTACCTGGTGATCAGGCATATATGACTAAAGCAGAATCTAAGTGCGTACTTTGGAAATAATCGGTTAACGAAGTCATTTTTCTTCCCTTTTTCACTGCTTGAGCGAGGTACTTTTTGTCTCGCTCAAGCAGTGGACTGTCATTTACCTCAACGGGATTTTTATGACATTATTTGGCATACCTTTACAGGCTTTTTTGAGTCAATTGCTGTTGGGATTGGTGAATGGCTCGTTTTACGCCATTCTTTCATTGGGATTGGCCGTTATTTTTGGACTGTTAAACGTCATTAATTTTGCGCATGGCGCGTTTTATATGATGGGTGCTTTTTTTGCCTGGATAGGATTTACCTATTTTGGTTTAAATTATTGGATCATGATTTTTTTATCGCCATTATGTGTTGGTGTGCTTGGAATAGTCATTGAAAAAACTATGCTACGGTGGTTGTACCAATTGGATCATGTCTACGGGTTATTACTCACCTTCGGGTTGACGCTCTTAATTGAGGGTTTATTTCGGTCCTTTTTTGGCGTGTCAGGCCAATCCTTTACTGTGCCACCAGAACTCGCTGGTGCGACTAATCTTGGCTTTATGGTTCTGCCTAATTACCGTGCGTGGGTTGTGTTTGCTTCGTTGACAGTGTGTTTTTTAACGTGGTTTATTATTGAAAAAACGCAGCTTGGATCTTACCTTCGTGCCGGCACCGAGAATCCCAAAATGGTAGAGGCATTTGGTATTAATATTCCGCTGATGGTGACCCTCACATACGGATTTGGCGTGGCGCTGGCGGCGTTTGCAGGGGTGCTGGCGGCGCCGGTGATACAAGTCTCACCATTGATGGGGTCGAACTTGATTATCGTCGTATTTGCAGTTGTGGTGATTGGTGGCATGGGGTCAATATTGGGTTCAATATTGACGGGACTAGGACTTGGCGTCATAGAAGGATTGACGCGGGTTTTTTATCCTGAAGCCTCAGCTACCGTTGTTTTTGCCATTATGGTGATTGTATTGGTGCTTAGACCAGCAGGATTATTTGGTAAGGAAAAATACTAATGAAAATCCAACATAAAATGGCATTCGGGATAGCGCTAGCGTTATTATTGATTGCCCCATTTGGTATTTACCCTATTTTTTTAATGAAGCTGTTGTGCTTTTCATTGTTTGCTTGTTCGTTTAATTTATTGTTAGGCTTCACCGGTTTATTATCATTTGGTCATGCCGCATTCTTTGGTGGAGCAGGATATATGACCGGATACCTTATTCAATCATGCGGTGTTCCATCCGATCTCGCGCTCGTAGCTGGTGCTGTCATGGGGGCATTTTTGGGTTTAATTATGGGGACAATTGCTATTCGTCGGCAAGGAATTTACTTCTCCATGATTACCCTTGCATTAGCGCAAATGTGGTATTTCGTTTGCCTTCAATCGCCAATTACTGGTGGTGAGGATGGTTTACAGGGGATCGTGCGTGGGAAGTTATTTGGATTTATTGACTTGTCTAGTGATCTTAATTTGTATTATCTTGTACTCGCTATAGCCGTTGCTGGATTTTTATTCATCGTGCGTATAATTCATTCTCCATTTGGTATGGTATTAAAGGCCATTAAAGATAATGAGCCGCGTGCAATCTCATTGGGATATGACGTGAATAAATATAAGTTACTTGTGTTTATTCTGTCCTCTTCACTTGCTGGATTAGCCGGAGCAACAAAAACCCTAGCACTTGGATTTTGTACTTTGTCTGACGTCCACTGGTCATTATCCGGCGTCGTCATTTTGATGACATTAGTTGGTGGCATGGGGACATTATCCGGACCAATTTTAGGTGCTGTGCTGATTCTTTGTATAGAAAATAAATTGGGAGATATTGGAAATTGGTTGGCTTTGGTGACGCATGTGGAGTGGTTTTCTTCTCTTGGTGAGTCGGTATCGATGGTAACAGGCCTTATATTTATTGCATGTGTATTGCTATTCAGACGGGGAATTATCGGTGAGATTTCCGGCCGTTGGTCTTTACATTTATAAGTGCATTGTTTAATGCTGCTTTGATCTATGTTTTGTCCTTCAAAGTTACCACCGATCCACTGTGAAATTCTTACTATATAGTTCCCTTCTTTTTACTTAAATTGTTTCACGTGGAACAATTTAAGTAATTCATAATTAATAGCAGCTTTGCTTAGCATTGATTTTTGCAAATACAATTTCAACTGCTTACACAACACCTAAAGATGTTGTTCTCCTTTTAAATATTCTATTTATCCAAAAACTGACTAGGGTGTGAAACTTCAGCCTTCAGGCTGATGAGCGACACGATGGGAGGGGATGCAGCCCCCTTCCAGAGAGTTTTACCATCGTCACCTGTGACGATCTATATAATTGCTGGGTGTTAAAAATGCACTTGCAGTCCTGTATGCAGTCGCGCACAGTAGTTGAGTGGGGAGGGCGGGGCGGTGAGAATTCGGTACTACACGTAATACGCATAATTCGACATCGGTATCGTTGTTGAATAAGTCGAAAATGTATTTTTGCATTAATGAAGTAGCCCATTTTATAAAGGGAAGAGTCATCACGCTGCCACCTGACTTGCTATGCATCCAGTTGAAAATTTCCCTTATTTGACTTTTATCATGCGCACACACAGCTAATGCAATTTCTTTTCTGCGCCTGTTTGGGGCGATATTCACGAAAGAAAAGTCGTTCCTTCGCGATTTAACTATGTCGGCGATGATCACTTAGCTCGCCCCAATCAAACGGAAATCTAGACTGCCAACGCTCCTGTGTGACTGGTATAGACCGTTATGCCATGACCATCAGGATCGTCTAACTGGAAATAGTCGTGACCAAAAAATTGGTCTTGCGCAATTGCATTTACGGATAATCCCTTTTTCACTAGATTTGTCCGATACAGTTCCAGATCGCCCCTAGACTTGCCGTCAATCATCAAGTCGAGTTTTTCATTAAAGAAGCCGCCGCGCTGACCAAGATGACTAGTATTTATCGAAAATGGCAATTCATCATTCTTACTGAAAAGCAGAATATGTGTTCCACCGCGTAATTCGATGATCGCCAAATCAGGAAATATTCCAACTGGACGTAAGCCTAAATTTGTGTAAAATAGATAACTAATCTCAAGGTCATTAACCTTCATGATAAAATGCCCGAAAGCTGCTGCAGGTAAATTACTATTCATAGTTCTATTAATCCTCTTAACAAATAGTGAGTTTTTTCATGCCAGATTGGATGCTAGTTGGAGAGTTAGATGGAATTGGCTTTAACGCACATCCCATCAATCTATGAAATGTCTCCGTGACGTTAATGGCCTTATCCGTCTGAATGGACGGATAATTGAGAGTAGCACATGACACGCAAAAAAACCATTAATCCTGAATTAGTCTTGGATGCAGCCGAGAGTATTCTTATTGCATCGGGCTTCCAGCATTTCACTCTGGAAGCAGTTGCAAAGCGAGCTGAAATAAGTAAAGGTGGTCTGCTTTATATTTTTCCTACAAAAGATCAACTGATTCTCGCCATGCTTGATCGTGAGGTGAGTAGGTTTAGTGCGGGGGTGCTACTCAATTCTGAAGTACATTCACAAGACCCACACGCTACTTTATTAGGCTACATAGCAACAGCGCGAAGTGAAGATGTGTCAATCGCTAATAAAGCTGCCAGTTTGATGGCTGCGCTAATTCACGCTCCTGCCATGCTTGAGCCTGCGAGACTCTTTTATTTCAACATGCTTGGTCAGTTTGATTCTGAGTCAATTAAGGATCGACGGGGCCGCCTTGCTTACCTTGCCGTCGAGGGTGCATTCTTGCTTAGAGCGCTAGGATTAAAAAAAATGACAGAAGAAGAGTGGCTCGGGATTTTGGCCGATGCTCAAGAGATGTACCTTGATGCTTGAGCGTTCAAGCGGTGTTACCTTAACCAAAGATTGAACTACACCTACACGCTCCAGTGGATAGGTCAAAAACGTCAGCGATTGCAACCTATGTGGTGCGCCTGCCAGTAACGCAGCGTTTAAAAACAATATTCTAGATTGAATGACTCAATTGCGTATCTCTACACTAGCAAACACGTAAATTAGCTGGTCGTATATTTGATGTCAATACGAACGGTCACCACTAGTACTCTTCATTATTTTAGCAATACCGCTTTGATCATGCCCAACTTTTTTGCTGTAAATTTAGCATCGCTGGTCTTGGGTATAATGTGTTTATATCACTTCAGGTAACTTTGGCTTAGAGGTATGAGATGCAAACCCCATCCAGAGGGTTTTGCCATCGTCACGTGTGACAATCTATATAATTGCTTCGGACTTTCGGTTGATCTTTTTCTGTTTCACTGCTTGGGACAGAGGTGGCTTGTGGCTAGTCATTTTTATTCACCAAAACAGCTGAGTGGCAGCGGGTCACCCCTGCACTAAGGGGTGACGTAACAGCAGGGGGGTAAGTAAAAAGACAGATAGACAAACAAAAAAAGTCGATTTATTACACCGAAGGTTAAGCCCACCAGCGTACGTCCTGCTCAGTACAGGCTAAATTATTATTGGATTCACTAGAATTGTTTCACGTGGAACAGTAAGTAAGGTATGGGATAACTCTAAACAAAATCGTGAAATTTACACGTGTATAAGAAAATTTTCCGCGAAAATCATCAAATGCGTGCAAGTGTTTCACGTGAAACAAATAGGAATGCAGAAAACTTTACGATAAAAGAATTATAATCGGGGCTATTGATCGATTAAGGTCTCAATGAGGCGACTATGTTTTATCCAAAAGAATTTGATGTAATTGTTGTAGGTGGTGGGCATGCCGGAACGGAGGCTGCTTTAGCCTCGGCGCGTATGGGGCAGTCTACCTTGCTGTTATCGCATAATATAGAAACGCTTGGACAAATGTCGTGCAATCCATCAATAGGTGGAATTGGCAAAGGGCATTTGGTGAAAGAGGTTGATGCGATGGGGGGGGCTATGGCAATCGCCACAGATGAGGCGGGGATCCAGTTTCGTATTTTAAATTCCTCCAAAGGGCCTGCAGTACGCGCCACCCGAGCCCAAGCAGATCGGATTTTGTATAAACAGGCAATCCGTAGCCGCTTGGAAAATCAACCGAATTTATGGTTATTCCAGCAGGCCGTTGACGATCTTATCGTTGAGGGAGAGAAAGTGGTTGGCGCAGTCACTCAGGTGGGTATTCGATTCAAGGCGAGGGCGGTAGTGCTGACTGCTGGAACTTTCTTGGATGGCAAAATTCATGTTGGATTGAGTAACTATTCGGCTGGTCGTGCAGGAGATCCTCCTGCAATTACACTGTCTTCACGATTGAAAGAACTCGCGCTGCCGCAAGGGCGATTGAAGACGGGGACGCCACCGCGCATTGATGGGAGATCGATCGATTTTTCTGTTATGCAAGAACAACCTGGCGACTTGGATCCTGTTCCTGTATTTTCCGTGATGGGGAATGCTGCCATGCATCCACGTCAAGTACCTTGTTGGATCACACATACGAACCAGCAAACTCACGATATCATTCGTGCGGGGCTTGACCGAAGTCCAATGTACACTGGCGTAATTGAAGGAGTAGGACCGCGCTACTGTCCTTCAATCGAAGATAAAATTCATCGTTTTGCAGGAAAAGAATCGCATCAGATATTTTTAGAGCCGGAAGGGCTCACGACCAATGAAATATATCCAAACGGCGTTTCCACAAGTTTGCCGTTTGATGTTCAGTTGGCGTTAATTCGCTCGATGCGCGGAATGGAAAATGCTTATATCCTACGACCTGGTTATGCGATTGAGTATGATTATTTTGATCCGCGAGGATTAAAAGCAAGTCTTGAAACGCGAAAAATACAAGGGCTATTTTTCGCTGGTCAAATTAATGGCACAACCGGTTACGAAGAAGCAGCAGCACAGGGTATGTTGGCAGGATTGAATGCAGCTCTCTATACGCAACAGCGTGATGCTTGGGTTCCGAAGCGCTCAGAAGCGTATCTTGGTGTGTTGGTTGATGACTTAATCACCAAGGGGATACAAGAACCTTACCGTATGTTTACTAGTAGAGCAGAATTTAGACTAAGTCTGCGTGAAGATAATGCGGATATGCGATTGACCGAGATTGGTCGTAAGTTAGGGTGTGTCGGTGATGCTCAGTGGGAAGTTTTTGAAAAGAAACGCGAAGCAGTTGCTTGCGAGTTGGAGCGGTTAAAGTCAACCTGGGTTAATCCACGTTTGGTGGCTGATGAAGAAGCAGAGCGTGTAACTGGTAAGGCGTTAGAGCGAGAGTATGCATTGCTAGATCTGCTGCGACGTCCACAGGTGACCTATGATAGCTTGATGAGTTTACGCGGCATTGATGGACAAGATTTGGCGGGTCCAGCCGTAGTCGATTTATCCGTAAAAGAACAGGTCGAAATTCACGTGAAATATGCTGGTTATATTGATCGCCAAGCCAAAGAAGTGGAAAAGCACGCGCATTTTGAAAATCTACCTATGCCAGAGGGATTTGATTATCTTGATGTAAACGGGCTATCCATCGAGGTGAAACAAAAATTAAATAAACACAGACCAGAAACCTTGGGTCAATGCGGGCGTATTTCCGGGATTACGCCGGCAGCAATATCATTGCTTTTAGTGCACCTGAAAAAATTGGGATTCCAAGCATTTGTCCAAACTCCGGATGTGGATGCGATGAAAGTGCCGAAATGATAAGTCAAGATCAGTCTCTTAAATTAAAACAACTTTTGGTTGCCGGAGTGGAACAGCTCAACCTGAATTTGAAAGAAGAGCAAATTACACAATTATTGGCCTATTTAGGATTGTTGGTAAAGTGGAATTCCGTCTATAACCTGACATCAGTACGTGACCCTGAAGATATGGTGCGGCAACATTTGCTAGATACATTGGCGGCTGTCAGTGTATTCGCAGCAGCAAATTCCATTCTTGATGTGGGTGCCGGAGGTGGACTGCCTGGTATCGTTGTAGCGATCGTGTACCCAAAGATAAAAGTAGCGTTAATTGATACGGTAACGAAAAAAACCGCATTTTTAACACAGGTGAAGGCAATGTTGGGGTTGCATAATGTGACGGTATATACCGGACGGGTAGAGCAGTTAGTGGTACCGGAGTTATTTGATGTGATTACATCACGGGCATTTTCAGAATTAGCTAATTTTGTGAACTGGTCCGGTCACTGTCTTGCTGCAGGCGGACAAATGGTGGCGATGAAAGGTCAATTACCAAACCATGAAATTGAGGTGCTGCCAGCGGGATGGGCTGTCACAAAAATTCAATCATTGATGGTGCCGGGTTTAGAAGCACAGCGGCATTTGTTATGGCTGGAACGTGTATCTTGAATTTTGGGCAGTCATATCATCGTCCACACACGACGAACAGCACGCTATCTCAACATCTAAACTGAAGGAATTATGGCTAAAATTTTTTGCGTTGCAAATCAAAAAGGTGGGGTAGGAAAGACCACAACAACGGTTAATTTAGCTGCTAGCCTAGTGCAACTAAAACAGCGCGTTTTGCTGGTAGATCTTGATCCCCAAGGAAATGCAACGATGGGTTCTGGTGTGGATAAGTCCAAATTACCAGCGACCATTTATCAAGTATTGCTAGGAATGGCTGACGTTAAGTCCACGAGACAGGTATCAACAACAGGGAAGTATGATGTTTTGCCAGCAAATAGAGAGTTGGCCGGAGCTGAAGTTGAACTGGTTGAGTTAGAGAACCGAGAAAATCGCTTGCGCTTGGCATTGGCAGAAGTGCAAGATGAATATGATTTTATACTGGTCGATTGTCCTCCTGCATTATCTATGCTGACGCTAAATGGATTATGTGCAGCACATGGTGTCATTATTCCTATGCAGTGTGAGTATTATGCTCTGGAAGGCCTCTCAGATCTCGCTAATACGATTAAAAAGGTACATCTTAACCTGAACCCCGAGTTAGAAATTATTGGCTTGTTACGCGTTATGTTCGATCCGCGAATGACATTATCACAGCAAGTTTCTGAGCAGTTGGAACAACATTTTGGCGATAAGGTGTTTAAAACTGTTATTCCGCGTAACGTGAGATTAGCAGAAGCGCCTTCCTATGGCATGCCGGGCGTTATATTTGATCCGTCGTCAAAAGGGGCGCAGGCGTACATCGCTTTTGGTAAAGAAATGGTCAGTCGTATTAAAACATTGGATAAATAAGTATTATGGTCACCAAAAAACAAAAAGGTCTTGGTCGTGGATTGGATGCATTGTTAGGTGGATCTGATGACTTTGCCGAAGCAGTCCCTAATTTACCTGGATTCCCAACGACGTTGTCACTCACAGTGTTGCAAGCGGGGAAATATCAACCACGCACGCGTATGGACGAAGGTGCATTAGCGGAGTTAGCTGCATCGATTAAAGTGCAAGGGGTTATGCAGCCGATACTGGTACGTCCGATAGGGACACAAAAAGGCGCAATTCAGTATGAAATTATCGCTGGTGAGCGGCGATTTCGTGCAGCAGAACTAGCAGGGCTAAGCGAGATCCCCGTATTGGTAAAAGATGTTGATGATCTTGCTGCAGCAGCAATGGCATTGATTGAAAATATTCAGCGCGAAGATCTCAATCCTCTCGAAGAAGCACAGGGCATACATCGTCTAATTAGTGATTTTAATTTTACCCATGAACAGGCAGCACAGGCAGTCGGTCGTTCACGTAGTGCTGTATCGAATTTATTGCGATTATTGAATTTGGCAAAATCGGTACAGGTGATGCTCATGGCTGGTGACATCGATATGGGGCATGCACGTGCATTACTCAGCGTTGACGCTGCCACCCAAATTCAACTGGCAAATCAGGTTATTGCAAAACGTATGTCAGTGCGCGAAACAGAAAAATTAGTTATTAAAACATCCCAAGCGCAGAATGAGACTGCTCCGAGCCAAAAACGAAAATCAAGCGATATTACTAGGCTCGAAGAAGAACTATCGGATATTTTGGCTACCAAAGTTGAACTCAAAATGGGAAGTAAAGGTCGGGGTCAACTGATGATTGAATTTGAAAATTTAGATAATTTAGATGGGATTATAGAAAAATTACGAAAATGATGATTTTTAAATAAATAATTATCGTTATATATATAACGTTATTGTATCATCGCTATTCTCGGGTGCGTTTAGTGAAAAACAAGGGGGGGGTGTTGCGCGGTGCTCCAAAATATATCAGCGTGTTCGCAGTTGGAGTGTGTCGAAATGGAGCGCATGCTGCGTGATGTTCCGCGACAGCAGGCGGGATGCACTAATGTGGTGCGGAAATATCATTCGGCATGAAAATTGCTTTAATGAGGCGACGTGTGAATTGGTGCGGCATCCCCCGTGCGAGGAATTCGTGTAAATGCAGTAAAAATGGGGTAATTTGGGCATAATTCATCAAAATACGACGATTACCCCGTGGTGCGCCATAAATCATGTTTTCAAATTCGTATTGTTGCCCGAGGGATACGGTAATGGCGTTAGATGAAAATTTGTGCACCGAATTAAGGCAATAGTTTGACCATGGCACCTGATAGCACGTATAATTCGACGGTTTTGGTCGGAACGTGTATGGCGATGGATTCTTGAAATGCAAGACGAACTCGCTGATATTTTTTGTATCCACAGTAATACGGATGAGGTAGCACTATGGCGCGAATAGTAGTGCTGCAGTTCTTGGTGGCATTTTTGATAGCAATTGTTGCTTTTTTAGTAAGCGGGCAACATGCGGCTATTTCAGCACTGGCAGGTGGATTGGCATGTGCCATTCCAAACGGATTGTTTGCTCTGCGCTTGTTTGCGGGCACACGTAAACCAGGTGGTGCTAGTCCGATAACATTTTTTGTCGGCGAATTTTTGAAGATTGCATCAACCATTGCTTTATTAGCAGCGGTGGTTTGGTTGTATCGGGATGTACACTGGCTGGCATTTTTGGTCGGATTTATCGCGGTACTCAAAAGTTACTTAATCCTACTATTTAGAAGCTAATTATGAGCGCAGAAAACGCACCAACAGCGTCAGAGTACATTGTCCATCATCTTGGACATTTCACCAGCAAACATCAAAGCGGCATTGTTGATATGTCCGTATTTAATCTGGACACCATTTTCTGGTCAATTTTTGCCGGAATTGTTGGTTGTGCCATATTATACATAGCAGCCAGACGTGCTACTGCAGGTGTTCCTGGTCGATTCCAATCAGCGGTAGAGATGCTGGTTGAAATGGTAGAAGAGCAATCAAAAGGTATTATCCATGGTGACCGTTCTTTTATCGCGCCATTGGCACTGACTGTGTTTGTTTGGGTTGCCATCATGAACGCACTAGATTTTTTACCTGTTGATATGTTTTCAAAACTGATTCAACTGTTTGGCTTGAATTTAATCATTGAGCATCATCGGGTAGTTCCAACCGCTGATTTGAATGGCACCTTGGGGATAGCCCTTGGCGTATTTGCCTTGATGATTTTCTACAATTTAAAAATCAAAGGTTTGGGTGGATTTATTCATGAATTATTTGCTGCCCCATTTGGTATTTGGTTTGCACCAGCTAATTTACTGTTGAACATCATTGAATTTGCTGCAAAAACAGTATCGTTAGGTATGCGGTTGTTCGGTAACATGTTTGCTGGTGAGTTGATATTCCTGTTGATCGCGCTTTTGGGTGCGACAATGACGACATTTGGTATTGTTGGGCAAATATTGGCTGGTTCGATCTGGGCAATTTTCCATATATTAATCGTCTTCTTGCAAGCTTTTATCTTTATGATGTTGACGCTAGTCTACATTGGCCAAGCGCATGAAGGTCATTGATAGATAGTAACAACGAGATAGTAATAACGACCTAGTAACAAAAAGAAATAGATGTAAGTAATCGTTAAGTAAGATTGAAAAAGCATACTGGTAAAAAAGCGTGCTTTTAGATCTGCATAGTAAATAGTACGTTTGTTCTGATTTGTATTTTTATTTTTTGTATTTTTGTATTTTTATTTTTTAACTTTAAAGGAATTGTCATGACTGACCTGTCTTTTGTAGCTTTGGCTTGTGGTTTGATTATTGGTTTGGGCGCTATTGGTGCGTGTATCGGTATTGCGTTGATGGGTGGTAAATTTTTGGAAGCGTCAGCACGTCAACCAGAATTGATGAATCAATTGCAAACTAAAATGTTTTTGTTAGCTGGTCTGATTGATGCTGCGTTCCTGATTGGTGTTGGTATTGCAATGATGTTTGCGTTTGCAAATCCGTTTAAATAAATCGGTTTTCCTTGGCCGTTGAACTGAATGTGAATTCAGAGTGCGGATAGAACTATTTAGATAAGGAATTACCATGGACCTTAATGCAACTTTAATTGTTCAGTTTGTGGTTTTCTTCATATTGGCTGGTTTCACAACGAAATTTGTGTGGCCTCCAATGATGAAAGCGCTTGATGAGCGCGCTCAGAAAATTGCAGATGGCTTAGCAGCAGCAGAACGCAGCAAAGCAGAAATGAAAGCAGCAGAAAAACGTGTGCAAGTCGAATTGGCTAGTGCGCACGATGAAGGACAAAAGAGAATTATTGACGCTGAAAAACGCGCACAATTGATTATCGATGAAGCCAGACAGTCAGCCTCAGATGAAGCAGCACGCATTCTTGCTGCTGCTAAGGATGAAGCTATACAGCAAGTAACTAAAGCTCGCGATGAATTGCGCAACCAAGTCGCTACGTTAGCGATTAAAGGTGCAGAGCACATTCTGAAACGCGAAATCGACACAACTGCTCATGCTGAGTTGTTGCGTCAATTGAAGACAGAGCTGTAATCATGGCAGAACTCGCAACGATTGCTCGTCCTTATGCTGAGGCGCTATTTCGGGTTGCAAAGACCACTGACCTTTCTGCCTGGGCAGAATTGGTTAGTGAGATGGCACAAGTAGCGGCAAACCCCGATGTTAAGGCTATGGTGCAGAATCCCAAAGTACCGGCGGCAGTATCCGCTGATGCGCTGTTATCTGCATTGAAGTCACCATTAACAGATGAAGCACGCAATTTCATTGCGACACTGGCAAACTATCATCGTTTGTTAGTATTGCCTGAAATCGCTGTACAGTTCCACGCACTGAAGAATGCCTACGAAGGTGCTGCTGATGCAAATATCACCAGCGCATTTGAGCTGACAGAGGCACAGGTAGTTCAACTGTGTGCTGATCTGGAAGCCAAATTTGGCCGCAAACTTCAACCTTGCGTGACGATTGATCCTGCCTTGATTGGCGGTGTTCGTGTCGTTGTTGGTGATGAAGTGCTGGATACCTCGGTGCGCGCTAAACTGCAGGAAATGCAGATGGCCTTGACCGCTTAAGCTCTAACAAGCCAAAAGCACGTAATAATATTAGGAGTTAGTATGCAACTCAACCCATCAGAAATCAGTGAGTTGATTAAGAGCCGCATCGAAGGCCTTAACAACACCGCTGAAGTTCGCAATCAAGGTACGGTTATTTCCGTTACCGACGGTATCTGCCGCGTACACGGTTTATCCGATGCTATGCAAGGCGAGATGCTGGAATTTCCTGGCAACACCTTTGGTCTGGCGCTGAATCTTGAGCGTGACTCTGTCGGTGTGGTTATTTTGGGCGATTATGAGCACATCTCAGAAGGCGATCTGGTTAAATGTACCGGTCGTATTTTGGAAGTGCCAATTGGTCCTGAATTGTGTGGCCGTGTGGTCAATGCACTGGGTCAACCTATCGATGGTAAAGGTCCAATCAATGCTAAATTGACAGCGCCTATCGAAAAAATCGCACCGGGCGTTATTGCTCGTCAATCTGTTTCCGAACCACTGCAAACCGGTTTGAAATCAATTGATGCGATGGTACCAGTGGGTCGTGGTCAACGTGAATTGATTATTGGTGATCGTCAAACAGGTAAAACTGCCGTTGCGATTGATACCATCATCAACCAAAAAGGCCAAAACGTTACTTGTATCTATGTAGCGATTGGTCAAAAAGCCTCTTCTATCAAAAACGTTGTGCGTTCATTAGAAGCACACGGCGCGATGGAATACACGATTGTTGTTGCCGCATCGGCTTCAGAATCAGCAGCTATGCAATACGTTTCTGCTTATTCCGGTTGCGCCATGGGCGAATACTTCCGTGATCGTGGCGAAGATGCACTGATCATTTATGATGATCTGTCCAAACAAGCCGTGGCTTATCGTCAAGTTTCGTTGCTGTTGCGCCGTCCACCAGGTCGTGAAGCGTACCCTGGTGACGTGTTCTACCTCCACTCCCGTTTGTTGGAACGCGCAGCTCGCGTGAATCCTGATTACGTTGAGAAATTCACTAAAGGTGAAGTCAAAGGTAAAACTGGTTCATTGACAGCATTGCCAATTATTGAAACACAGGCTGGTGACGTTTCTGCTTTCGTTCCAACTAACGTAATTTCGATTACCGATGGTCAGATTTTCCTGGAAACATCCCTGTTTAACTCAGGTGTACGTCCTGCGATTAATGCTGGTATTTCGGTTTCACGCGTTGGTGGTGCAGCACAAACTAAAGTCATTAAAAATCTGTCGGGTGGTATTCGTACCGATTTGGCTCAGTACCGTGAATTGGCTGCGTTTGCGCAGTTTGCTTCCGATCTGGATGAAGCAACACGTAAGCAATTGGACCGTGGTGCTCGCGTTACCGAACTGTTGAAACAAGCTCAATACGCACCATTGTCGATTTCGCTGATGGCCGTAACTTTGTTCTCCGTGAATAAAGGTTTCTTGGATGACGTGCCTGTTAAGAAAGTGTTAGCTTTTGAAGCTGGCGTGCATGATTTCATGAAAACCAGCCACGCTGCCATTTTACAAAAGATTGAAGAAACCAAGCAACTCGATAAAGATAGTGAAGTATTGCTGTCTGCAGCGATTGCCGATTTCAAAAAATCCGGCGCGTATTAATTCATTGCAGCTAGAGGGGGTCACTTATGGCTGTCGGTAAAGAGATACGTAACAAGATCAAAAGCGTAGAAAATACGAAGAAGATCACGAAGGCGATGGAAATGGTTGCCGCATCGAAGATGCGTAAAGCGCAGGAACGTATGCGTGCAGCTCGGCCTTACAGTGAAAAAATTCGTATTATTGCTGCGAACTTGTCACAAGCGAATCCGGAGTACACCCATCCTTTTCTGGTGAAACAAAGTCATGTCAAAGCAATTGGACTGATTGTTGTCACAACAGATAAAGGCTTGTGTGGCGGGTTGAATACCAACGTACTGCGTTTGGTAACCAACAAATTGCGCGAAGCCGAAGGACAGGGATGCAAGATTGAAACCGTGGCAATCGGGAATAAAGGCTTAGGCTTTTTGAACCGGATTGGTGCCAAGGTATCAGCACAAGTGGTACAACTCGGTGATACACCGCATTTGGATAAATTGATTGGTCCAGTAAAAATTTTACTGGATGCTTATCAAGATGGACGATTGAGTGCGGTTTACCTGTGTTATACCAAGTTCATTAACACGATGAAGCAGGAGCCTAAGGTGGAGCAGTTGCTGCCACTGACGGCTGACAAACTGGAAGTCAAACCGGAAAACCATTCGTGGGATTACCTGTACGAACCAGATCCGCAAACCGTGATTGATGAATTGCTAGTGCGTTATGTAGAAGCGCAAATCTACCAAGGTGTTGCGGAAAACATGGCCTCAGAACAATCGGCCCGTATGGTGGCGATGAAATCTGCTAGCGATAATGCAGGTAGCGTGATTGGTGAGTTGAAGTTGATATACAACAAAACTCGTCAAGCAGCGATTACCAAAGAGCTTTCCGAAATTGTGGCTGGTGCGGCAGCGGTTTAGATTTTGCCGAAACGGTGTGCGGATTATAAAGTAACTAATTAACTGAAGGAACGAACATGGCTGATGGCAAAATCGTTCAGTGTATCGGCGCTGTTGTGGACGTTGAGTTTCCACGCAATGCGATGCCTAAGATATACGACGCCTTAAAAATGGAAGGCTCCGAGCTGACTTTGGAAGTACAACAGCAATTAGGTGACGGCATTGTCCGCACCATTGCACTGGGTACTTCGGATGGTCTGCGTCGTGGCATGGTAATTCAAAACACAGGTAAACCAATCATGGTTCCAACTGGTGCGGCGACTTTAGGCCGTATTATGGACGTGTTGGGTAACCCAATTGATGAAGCTGGTCCTGTTGCTACTGAAGCGCGCTCTGCAATCCATCGCAAAGCGCCTGCATACGACGAACTGTCACCATCACAAGAACTGCTGGAAACTGGTATCAAGGTGATTGATCTGGTTTGCCCATTTGCCCGTGGTGGTAAAGTGGGTCTGTTCGGTGGCGCTGGTGTTGGTAAGACCGTTAACATGATGGAATTGATCAATAACATCGCAAAAGAACACGATGGTTTGTCCGTGTTTGCTGGTGTGGGCGAGCGTACTCGTGAAGGTAATGACTTCTACCACGAGATGAAAGATTCCAACGTGTTGGATAAAGTAGCGATGGTTTATGGTCAAATGAACGAACCACCAGGCAATCGTCTGCGTGTTGCGTTGACCGGTTTGACCATTGCTGAAGGCTTCCGTGACGAAGGTAAAGACGTATTGTTCTTTGTGGATAACATCTATCGTTACACATTGGCCGGTACCGAAGTATCTGCATTGTTGGGTCGTATGCCTTCTGCCGTGGGTTATCAACCGACATTGGCTGAAGAAATGGGTAAACTGCAAGAACGTATTACCTCGACTAAAACTGGTTCGATTACATCGATTCAAGCCGTTTATGTTCCAGCGGATGATTTGACTGATCCATCACCAGCAACAACATTTGCGCATTTGGATTCAACTGTTGTTCTGTCGCGTGATATCGCATCTCTGGGTATCTATCCGGCTGTTGATCCATTGGATTCGACTTCACGTCAATTGGATCCGCAAGTCGTTGGTCAAGAGCATTATGAAACTGCCCGTGCTGTGCAAGGTACTTTGCAGCGCTATAAAGAATTGCGCGATATTATTGCAATTTTGGGTATGGATGAATTGGCTCCTGAAGATAAGTTGCTGGTGGCACGTGCACGTAAAATGCAACGTTTCCTGTCCCAACCGTTCCACGTAGCTGAAGTATTTACTGGTTCGCCAGGTAAATATGTATCGTTGAAAGATACGATCAAAGGCTTCAAAATGATCGCATCAGGTGAACTTGATCATCTACCGGAACAAGCGTTTTACATGGTTGGTACTATCGACGAAGCAATCGAAAAAGCCAAAAAAATGGCAGCTTAATGCTGTTTTGAGTTGAGCTGAAACAAATCGTTGTCGATGTTGATTTGTTTCAGCGGCTTATTTTGGTTTTGCGATCTTTATCGTTTTTTTTAAGGTTCCAACATGGCACACACTATTCAAGTTGACGTGGTATCGGCAGAAGAAGCGATTTTCTCCGGTTTGGCCGAATTCGTCGCATTGCCAGGTGAAGTCGGTGAGCTGGGGATCTATCCTATGCATACACCGTTTATCACACGTATTAAACCAGGTGCGGTACGTATTAAAGTGCCGGGTCAGGCCGAAGATGTGCTTGTCTTCGTAGCGGGTGGATTACTGGAAGTACAACCGCATGCCGTGATCGTCTTAGCAGATACGGCAATACGTGGTTCTGAACTGGACGAGGCTAAAGCGATAGAAGCAAAACGACGTGCTGAAGAAACATTGGCTAACCGTGATGCAAAAATCGATTTTGCTCAAGCTCAGTCTGAGTTGGTTGTTGCTATCGCGCAATTGGCTACCATCAGCAGAATGCGTAATATACGATAACTGGTTGAATCGCAATTCAGCAATAAAAATAGCAGCTTCGGCTGCTATTTTTATTGGGTGACTGTGCTATGTGACGATCTTAAAGGCGTTGACTAGATTAATTAACATATCAGACTGATCCCTTAGGCTTTCCGATGCCGCCGCGGCTTCTTCAACTAAGGTAGCGTTTTTCTGTGTTATTTCATCCATGAGCGAGACCGTGATATTCACCTGTTCAATACCTTGGCTTTGCTCCCGACTGGCGAGGGTAATATCGGTCATGATGCTGGCAACATGCGCGATACTTTTCACAATTTCAGTCATTGTTTTACCTGCGTCATCAATGACCTCACCGATGATATTCACGTTATCGACAGAGTCATGGATAAGTAATTTGATTTCTTTAGCTGCACCGGCACTGCGTTGCGCCAATGCCCTGACTTCCGTGGCTACCACAGCGAAGCCCCTACCTTGTTCTCCGGCGCGTGCTGCTTCGACAGCAGCATTAAGTGCTAGAATATTTGTTTGAAAAGCAATGCCATCAATAACACCAATAATATCGGAAATTTTACGTGAACTTTCACGCATTAATTCCATTGTAGTCACGATTTTAAGCACATTATCGCCGCCATGTGCTGCGGACGTACTGGTCGTCGATACTAATTGGTTAATTTCAGATAAATTATCTGCATTGTGTCTAATGGTAGCTGTGAGTTCTTCCATGGACGCAGCCGTTTCTTCAATTGTGCATGCCTGCGATTCTGTACGGATGGATAAGTCGTTATTACCAACAGCAATTTCGTTTGCACCACAGGTAACTAATAAGCTCGATTCCCGAATTTGACTCACGAGTAATTTAATATTGATTTGTAGAATACGCAATGATTGGGTCATTTTTCCAACTTCATCGTTACCGTTGGAAGAGAGGTGTTCTGTTAGGTTGCCTTCGCTCAAGGCATCGATATTGCGTGAAGCCTGTGTGAGTGGCAGAATAATGTCGTGGCGCATCATCGCGTTAAATAGAAATGAACATATTATCCCGATCGTAGCGATGCTTAGACTCCAGATTGTTGTTGCATTATTTATCCAGTTATTCACGCACATAGCGAGAAATAAACACAGTGTGAGTAATGAATTGGCGTGAAGCTTGGATGTCAGTGACACCGAACCCCACATATCCGAAAAATAAAAGCGTGCTTTCGGACGTACTTTACCTTGATGAATGGACAGCACCTGATTTCCGTTATTGATAGCCTGATACGCCGTATTGGCAGCATCGATTTGATCGCGTCTGGCCGTAATTCGGATAGATGTGTATCCAATGATGTTGCCATCGCGCATGATGGGACCGGCCGTTGCTTCAACCCAGTAAAAGTCGCCATTTTTACAGCGATTTTTGACTAGGCCAGTCCACACTTTGCCCGCACGTAACGTTAGCCAGAAATCTGCGAATGCTGCAGGTGGCATGTCAGGGTGGCGAATAATATTTTGGGGAAAGCCAATTAACTCACTCTCTTCAAATCCACTTACTGCAATAAAGGCTTGATTTATATAAGTAATATTCCCATGTAGATCCGTATTTGAAACAATAATCGTACCAGGATCAAGAACATATTCTCGATTTGTGACGGGAAGATTTGTTCGCATTCAGTGCCTTCGATGAAGTAATGCATAAATATATTATTTTCTTGTATATCTTACTAAGTATAATTTTTTGGCACAAATGATATGTTGATGTGGGTTAACTAACTAGTGCAAAATTAACGCGTTGACACTATAGAGAGCATGCGTTTTACAATGGTGCTTCGTTGTCAGTCATTACCTGCTCGAATGATGTCGTGGTGTCGAGTGCCGCTTGCTGGATGGCTACTACGGCAGGGTGAGTCAATTGGCGTTCGATGGAAATAGCATAAAAATGCTCATGTACGGAAAGACAGGTGCCAATTTTCTCTACCTGATATTGTTGGATAATCAAATCAGCAATGTGGGAAGGTGCAGCGAAAAATCCCCCTCCGGCTTTTCCGAATGCCATCAATAATGCGCCATCATCAAATTCCCCGACGATCATGGGGGTAATATGTTGCTCTGATAGCCAATGCAATAGCTTGGATCTAACTGCAGTATCTTCACCCTGTAACAGAAGAGGTGCACCGTTCAAACAAGCAGGGAAAGGTGCGTTCCAACGCTGCGCTAGTGCGGCTGTGGCAAAAAAGTCAATGGTGCTTGAGCATAAAAAATGACTGTAACCACGAACATTACTGGTTGGAGGCATAGGACCATCACTAATGACAAGATCTAATTTGTGCATCACTAATTCAGCTAATAGACTTTCAACTTTCCCTTCTCTGCAACTCATACGTAATTGCTGAGGAAGTTGTAGCGCAGGTTCGAGTAATTTATAGGCGATTGATTTTGGCACTGCATCAGAAATACCAACGCGCAAAACCAGACTACGTGATTGTGGGTGATGGCGTAATACTTCTTCTAATTCTTGTCCAAGTGAGAAAATTTCATTCGCATAATGTTGAACCATACGTCCAGTTTCTGTCAGCATCAGCTTGCGCCCCGATTTATAAAAAAGTTTTTCTCCATGCAGCTGTTCAAATAAACTGAGTTGAGCGCTAATGGTTTGGGGTGTAATATGTAAGTGCTTACTTGCGATTATGATGCTGCCATATTTAGCAACTGCCCAAAAATAGTGAAGATGTTTGTAATTAAGTGATGACATAGAACAGATTAAGTAGGTAAAAATATAATCAGTATTATCCGATGATATAAGAAATTAAAATCGACTTTTATTGATGGTTGTAGAACGTTAAACTAGGCGGTCATCAATGCGTAAGTCACATAAATTAAGTCACATGGTAAAAAGGTAAGTATGCACACGATCGCACAGCCCTGGATGTGGGGTGTTTTTCTTTTGTTTGTTCTATTGATGCTGCTCGTCGATATCGTCGTCTTAGATGGAAAATCAGCACATAAAATGACTGTTAAGCAAGCAATGGCATGGTCACTCACGTGGGTAAGTCTGGCACTCTTATTTGATTTAGGCTTGTGGTTGTATCTGACTCCAATCGCGGGTAGTGCACAGGCTAAAACGGTCGCTATGGAGTTTTTAACGGGTTACGTGATTGAAAAATCCTTGTCTGTTGATAATATATTTATATTCCTATTGATATTTAGGCACTTTTCTGTGCCGGCTGAATACCAGCGTAAAGTGTTGCTGTATGGCGTACTCGGAGCCATTGTTATGCGTATTGGAATGATTTTGGCGGGGGTATGGGTTGTAGCGCAATTTAGCTGGATCATGTATGTATTCGGTTTATTTTTGGTGATTACTGGTATAAAAATGGTATGGAATGCCGAGAAAGAGCCTGATCTTGCGGCAAATCCGATCTTGCGCTTGATGCGCAAATTGCTTCCCTTTACCGATGATTTCCGCAGCGCTCGCTTTAGCGTGATGGAACAGGGTAAGCGTGTGTTTACGCCATTGTTATTGGTATTAATTTTGATTGAAGTCTCGGATGTGGTTTTTGCGGTCGACTCCATCCCCGCCATTTTTGCTGTTACAACAGATCCATTTATCGTATTCACCTCAAATATTTTTGCCATTATGGGATTGCGTGCGCTGTACTTTTTGCTGGCAGATATGGCAGATCGTTTTCATTATTTAAAATACGGGCTTGCTGTCGTACTGCTATTTGTTGGTGGAAAAATGATGCTGGCGAAGTGGTGGCATGTATCGACAGAACTGTCTCTATTGGTGATCGCCTCATGTATTGCTTGTTCGGTGATCGTAAGTTTGCTCAAGACGGCTACGGATCAACGATAGCGGGATTGATCGGGGGATTAATCGTGTAGTGCCACTGCTGTCGATGGTTGGATTGCAGTATAATAATCGGCTTCCCCGGCGTCGATTTGACCTTCAGCGACCGCATGCAGTCCATGTTCCGCATTCATTTTTCTAGTGTGATCGCTGTGTCTGATCGGTTAATGTTCGCCGCGTTTTTTAATAAGTGATGATTATGACGATAGCTTCTCTCTGCCCGACCGAAATGGTACTTCGTGACCTGTTATCACGCCGCATTCTGATTTTAGATGGCGCGATGGGGACGATGATCCAGCAATATAAATTAACCGAAGCGGATTATCGTGGTGAGCGGTTTAAGGATTTTACCGGACCTGGGCGTGAGTTGTTTGTTAAAGGGAATAACGAGTTACTGACCTTGACGCAGCCCCAGATTATTCTGGAAATTCATGAACAGTATCTGGCTGCTGGTGCGGATCTGATCGAAACCAATACATTTGGTGCGACTACCGTTGCGCAAGATGATTATCATATGGGAAGTTTGGCGTTTGAAATGAATTTGGCTGCAGCCAAATTAGCCCGTATCGCTTGTGATAAATATAGTTCACCCGATAAACCCCGTTTTGTTGCGGGAGCGTTAGGACCAACCCCTAAAACCGCCTCGATTTCACCAGACGTCAATGATCCTGCTGCGCGCAATATCACCTTTGATCAATTGGTGACAGCCTATTATGAGCAAACACAAGCATTAGTCGAGGGTGGCTCCGATGTGCTGCTGGTTGAAACTATTTTTGACACGCTCAATTGTAAAGCCGCGTTGTTTGCGATTTCATCGTTCTTTGAAAAAACGGGACAGCGTTTGCCTGTCATGATTTCTGGCACGGTAACGGATGCCTCTGGACGCATTCTCTCTGGACAAACCGTTCCTGCTTTTTGGAATTCGGTTCGGCATATTAAGCCGGTGACAATCGGCTTAAATTGCGCACTGGGTGCGACGCTGATGCGTCCCTATGCGGAAGAATTATCTAAAATTGCAGATACCTTCGTTTGTATTTATCCGAACGCGGGCTTGCCCAATCCAATGAGTGATACCGGCTTTGATGAAACGCCGGAAGTGACCTCGTCTCTGGTACGTGAATTTGCCGAAAGTGGATTCGTTAATATTGCTGGTGGTTGCTGCGGTACAACACCAGCACATATTCGCGCTATTGCTGAACAAGTGAAAAATGTACCACCGCGGAAAATACCAGATGTTCCTTCCGTTTTGCGTCTATCCGGATTGGAACCATTTGTCATTGATGATAGTTCTTTATTTGTGAATGTTGGTGAACGTACTAACGTGACTGGATCGAAAGCGTTTGCGCGGTTGATTTTAAATGAGCAATACGACGAAGCGTTGGCTGTCGCACGTCAACAAGTAGAGAATGGCGCCCAGATTATCGATATTAATATGGATGAAGCCATGCTGGACTCACAGGCTGCGATGACGCGGTTTTTGAACTTGATTGCATCGGAGCCAGACATTGCACGTGTGCCATTGATGATTGATTCATCGAAATGGTCCGTGATTGAAGCGGGGCTTAAGTGTGTTCAGGGTAAAGCGATCGTCAATTCAATATCGATGAAAGAAGGCGAAGCCGAGTTTTTACGTCAAGCCAGTTTATGTAAGCGTTATGGTGCTGCGGTCATTGTGATGGCCTTTGATGAAAAAGGACAGGCAGACACGTATGAGCGCAAAATTGAGATCTGCCAGCGCGCCTACACTCTATTAGTACAGCAACTGGATTTCGATCCACAAGATATTATTTTTGATCCCAATATTTTTGCTATCGCTACCGGTATTGAAGAACACAATAATTACGCAGTTGATTTTATTAATGCCACGCGCTGGATTAAGACCAATCTACCCGGAGCCAAAATCAGTGGTGGGGTATCGAATGTTAGTTTCAGCTTTCGCGGCAATGACCCGGCGCGTGAAGCGATTCATACGGTTTTTCTTTACCATGCGATTCAAGCCGGCATGACAATGGGAATTGTCAATGCAGGGATGGTAGGTGTTTATAGTGCCCTGGATACAGAGTTACGCGAGCGGGTAGAAGATGTCGTGTTAAATCGGCGTTCAGATGCGACCGAACGCATGATTGATATTGCATCCACGTTAAAGGCTGGTGGTAAAAAAGAAGAGGCGACACTTGAATGGCGCAGCCTGCCGGTTGCCCAACGCCTAGCGCATGCGATGGTACATGGCATTACCCAATGGATTGTCGACGATACAGAAGAAGCCCGTCAGGGATTTGCTTTCCCCATTCAGGTAATCGAAGGGCCACTGATGGATGGCATGAATGTGGTTGGCGATTTGTTTGGCCAAGGAAAAATGTTTTTGCCACAAGTGGTGAAGTCTGCACGCGTTATGAAGCAGGCGGTAGCACACCTGCTGCCGTTTATCGAAGCGGAGAAAAAACGTTCTGGTGATACCAAAGCAAAGGGTAAAATCGTCATGGCCACGGTCAAGGGCGATGTACATGACATTGGTAAAAACATCGTAACCGTCGTACTGCAATGTAATAATTTTGAAGTGGTAAACATGGGTGTGATGGTGCCGTGCTCAGAAATTCTCGCCATGGCTAAAGCAGAAAATGCCGATATCATCGGCTTGTCAGGGTTGATTACGCCGTCATTGGAAGAAATGGCGTATGTTGCAAAAGAGATGCAGCGTGACCCGTATTTCCGATCCATTAAAATGCCGCTGATGATAGGCGGAGCAACAACTAGTCGGGCACACACTGCGGTAAAAATCGCGCCTAACTACGATGGCCCGGTGGTATACGTGCCGGATGCATCACGTTCGGTTTCGGTGGCACAATCGCTGCTGGCACCAGACCAGCGAGATCGCTATATTAATGAGTTGGCGGTAGATTATGAGCGCATACGCATTCAGCACGCGAATAAAAAGACCGTACCACTGTTGACGTTGGCAAAAGCGCGCAGCAATAAGATGCAGTTAGCATTTGACGGTAGTCATCAACCAGCCAAACCTAAATTTATTGGCCGTCGCATCTTCAAAAATTATGATTTAGCGGTCATTGCCCAGTATATCGATTGGGGACCATTTTTTCAGACTTGGGATTTAGCCGGACCTTATCCTGCGATCTTGACAGACAGCGTGGTGGGCGAAGCCGCGAGTAAAGTGTTCGAAGAAGGTCAGGCCATGCTGAAAAAAATCATTGATGGACGATGGTTAACGGCGAATGGTGTTATTAGTTTGTTGCCTGCGAATAGTATCAATGACGATGATATTGAAGTATATACAGATGAAACACGTACTCAAGTTGCATTTACCTACTATGGCGTACGACAACAAACAGAAAAACCGGTCATCGACGGGGTAGCACGTCCGAATCAATGTTTAGCTGATTTCATCGCGCCTAAGTCCTCAGGTATTGCTGATTACATTGGCATGTTTGCAGTAACAGCAGGTCTTGGTATTGAAAAATACGAGAAACGCTTTGAAGATGCACACGATGACTACAGTAGTATTATGTTGAAATCGTTAGCTGATCGTTTGGCTGAAGCGTTTGCCGAGCATTTGCACGAACGTGTTAGAACGGATTTTTGGGGTTATGCCTCAACAGAGCAATTAAGTAAAGATGCGCTGATTAAAGAAGCCTATGATGGTATTCGTCCTGCACCAGGATACCCAGCATGCCCAGAGCATACGGTCAAAGCAGAGATGTTTAAGGTAATGCAATGTGAAGAGATTGATATGCACATCACGGAATCCTTTGCCATGATCCCAGGCGCTGCAGTATCTGGATTCTATTTTAGTCATCCACAATCGAAGTATTTCAGTGTTGGTAAAATCGGGATGGATCAGGTGGCAGATATGGCCGCACGTCGATCTGTTCAGCAAGAAGAGCTTGAACGCTGGCTGGCGCCTAATCTTTAAGGCTTGATGGTGAAAAATAAGACGTAGTTGATATATTTTCACTTATTTTCATTAATTCAAAACTATTTCACAAAAGTTCTTGCAGAAAAGGGAAAGGCTTGCTATAGTTCGCCTCCCGTTGAAAGACGGGGAAAAGAAGGAAGAGGAGGCAGTTAGAAGAGGTGCAGAAATGCGCGCTGATAACTGC
>Ga0302155_10000058_pt1 | contig 93625 bp, 79 predicted proteins | sample I_Bog_N3_1_FD_193508 | JGI IMG/M metagenome (GOLD analysis project Ga0302155, IMG submission 193508) | Peat permafrost microbial communities from Stordalen Mire near Abisko, Sweden - I_Bog_N3_1 | ecosystem: Environmental > Terrestrial > Soil > Wetlands > Peat | place: Sweden: Abisko, Stordalen... | reverse complement strand
CGACGGCCAGTTTTGCGGACGACACCACCGGAACTACCAGCTTTGCGACGCAGAGTGCCAAGCCGGTCAGCGACACCGGTGCTTTGGCCTTGGGCGTGACCCTGCTGGAAAGCAAGAACCTCAAGGTGGCGGCGCGTTACACGGTGGAAGCTGGCTCCGGTTATGTCGGTCAGACTGCGGATGTACAAGTGCGCTGGCAGTATTGAGCTCGTATTGAAATAAACGCTACTGTGGTACCGCAGTCATAAATGCCCTTCCCCGGCTTTGCCGGAGAAGGGTATTCTTACGTATAGCGCCTGAAAATGCCATTTGCGGCATGTTGTCAGGCGCGCTTGGTTTATCGATGTCGTGATTTCGTCGGCCGTATTTCTCTAAAGATTTTTTGATGACGCAAAACAATTTCCCTTTCGCCAACCAGTTGGATATTTCCGCTGCGTTGAATCTCGCCCAGGCGCATTGGAACGCCGGTCAGGCCCATCAGGCCGAGCAACTGTGCCAGCGTGTCTTGGCGGCGCAGCCGAATCAGCCGGATGCCTTACATCTGCTGGGTGTCATGGCGCATGCCTATGGCAATCTGGATCAGGCCGTTCAACTGCTGCGCGTGGCCTGTCAGACGCCGGGTGTGCCGGCCAGCTATTTCAGCAACCTGGCTGAAATGTGCCGTCAAAAAGGGCTGTTAGCCGAGGCCGAGCAAGCCGCGCGACAGGCGGTATCGATCGATGGCAATCTGCTTGCCGCCTGGAGCAATCTGGGCATTATTTTGCAAGAATCCGGTAAATTCGAGGCCAGTTTGCAGTGCCTGGAACGAGTGTTGGCGATGCAACAGGAGAGCGCAGGAGCACACAATAATCTGGCCAACACCTATAAACTGCTGGGACGCCTGACGCAAGCGCAAACGCATTATGAGCAAGCCATTCGCTTGCAGCCCGACTATGCCGAAGCGCACAGTAATCTGGCTTTTCTCTTAAGCGGGCAGGGCAAATTCGATGCCGCGGTCGCCGCTGGCAGGCAGGCCGTGGAACTCAATCCGCAGTTGGTTGATGCCTATCTCAATCTGGCCGAGGCCGAAACCTCGCGCCTGCGCCATGGCGACGCCTTACGATGGCTTGATGCGCTCAATGTGTTTGCCCCCAAACACGCCGCAGCACTGACCGCCCGTGGCCAGCTGTTGAAGAAACTTGAGCGCTTCGATGACGCCCTGGTTTGTGCGCGTCAAGCAGTGGAGGCAGCGCCGCAAAACGCTAATGCCTACAATACGCTGGGACAAATTCTGCAAGCCTTGGGGCGACATGATGAAGCCTTGGCCGCCTTTGATCGCGCGGCCAGCCTGCCAGGTGCGGTGGCCGAAGAGGCGCTGATTTCGCGCGCCACCTTGTTTCAGGAAAGCGGCAACAAGGAGGCTGCCGTCAGCGCCTTCGAACAAGCCCTGGAAGCCTTCCCCAACTCGGCGCGGATCATGGCCGCGCGTGCGGAAAGTAAAACCTATCAAGCCAATGACGCCGACATCGCCGCCATGGAACAAGGACTGTTGCAAGCACAGCAGTCGTCGCTGGGCGACCGGATGAGCTTGCATTTTGCGCTGGCCAAAGCCTATCTCGACACCGGCAATTCAGCACAAGCGTTTGTCCATATGGATCGCGGCAATCAGCTCAAACGCAGTACCTTCCATTATGATGCCAACGCCACCGGCGCCTGGATGGGCAGTGTCGCCGAGCGTTTTACGCCGGCGCTGCAAGCGCGTTACGCCGGCGCCGGCGTGGCCTCATCGCTGCCGGTGTTCATCATCGGCATGCCGCGCTCAGGGACCACGCTGGTGGAACAGATTCTGGCTTCGCATCCGCAAGTGCATGGCGCGGGCGAATTGAGCATCTTGCGGCGCTTGGTGGAAGCGGCTGGTGCTTTCCCTGAGGCGGCAGGTCAATGGCCGACAGCGGAACTGGCGCGCCTGGGGCAGGCCTATCTGGATCATGTCGCGCCGCTGGCCAAGGGCAAAGCGCGCTTGATCGACAAGATGCCGACCAATTTCTTATATGCCGGCATGCTGCCCTTGATGTTGCCTGGCGCACGCATCATTCACTGTCGGCGCGATCCGGTCGATACCTGCCTGTCTTGCTATAGCAAGCAGTTCTCGGGCGATTTGTCGTTTACTTATGATCAGGCTGAACTGGGCCACTTCTATCGCGCCTATGACAGGCTGATGGCGCACTGGCGCAGCGTCTTGCCGGCCAGCAGTTTCATCGAGGTGGATTATGAAGCCGTAGTCGATGATCTGGAAACGCAAGCCAGGCGTCTGCTTGATTTCATCGATTTGCCATGGGATGACGCCTGCCTGAACTTTCACACCACGCGTCGCGTGGTGCGCACGGCCAGTGTGAGCCAGGTGCGACAACCGATTTACACCAGCTCCAAGGGCCGTTGGCGCAAGCATGCAGCGCATCTGCAACCGCTGTTGGCGGCGTTGGGCATCGAGGCGCCGTAAGATGAACGCAAATGAAATACAACAACAGGCACAAGGCCTGATTGATAGCGGGCGGTTGCAGGAAGCCGAGAGCTTGTTGCGGCAAGCCTTGGCCAGCGGCAGCGGCCCCACCATATTCTGGCGTCAACTGGTATGGGCGGTGCGCGGCCAAGGCAAGATTGCCGAGGCGCGCGCCTTGCAGGAGGTGATGGTGCAGCATTTGCCGGGCGATATGAACCTGCGTTTCGATCTGGCAGAAAACTTACTCTTGCTCGGTGATTTTGATCAAGGCTGGGTCCAATACCGCTATCGCTACCATCTCGCGCATACGGCCATGATGGCGCGCAAGGTGCAGCGCCCGCGTTGGGACGGGCAGTCGTTGGTCGGCAAGACGCTGTTGGTCCATGATGAACAGGGCTATGGCGATACCTTCCAATTCATGCGCATGATTGCCTGGGCGCGCAAGCGCAGCGGCGGCCGGGTGATCCTGGAAGTCAATCCGGATACTCTGAGCCTGGCACAGCGCAGCCTGGGTGCTGATGATGTGATCACCTATGGCAGCCTGCCGCCGCCCTTCGATTTCCACGCGGAACTCATGAGCCTGCCTTTGGCCATGAAATTGCAATTGAGCGACTTGCCGGGCACTGTGCCCTACCTGTCGGCCGACCCGCTGCGCGTGGAAAAATGGCGCGCCCGCCTGGCCTCCTTGCCACGGCCGCTGGTAGGCTTAGTGTGGGCCGGTCGGCCGACCCACACCAACGATGCCAATCGCTCCATGACACTGGCCGATCTGGCGCCGTTAGCGCAGCCGGGCGTGAGTTTCGTCTCGCTGCAAAAAGGCCCGGCCTCGGCGCAAGCGCTGACGCCGCCGCCCGGCATGTCCTTGCATTCCCTGAGCGATGAGATTCAAGATTTTGAAGATACGGCAGCCATTCTCACGCTGCTTGATGTGATGGTCTCGGTCGATTCCTCGCCAGTCCATCTGGCCGGCGCGCTGGGCTGTCCGGCGTGGGTGATGCTGCCATTTGTGCCAGACTGGCGTTGGCTGCTGGAGCGTAGTGACAGTCCCTGGTATCCATCGCTGCGCTTGTTCCGTCAACCGGGGCTGCGACAATGGCGGCCGGTGCTCGAGAGCGTTGCTGCGGCGATCCATCAATTGAAGTCGCGCGCATGCGCATAGGAGATCTGATTTTGTCGATATTGCGCAGACATGGGCACCTTGCCATGCTCGTCACCGCTGTCGCCTTGCTGGCGCTGGCCGGTTGCGCCGACCCGAATATCCATGCCGACGCCATCGCGCAAGCGGTGCATTTGCAACGCGAAGAGGTGAGCGTGGATGGCTTTGTGTTGACCAGTTTTTATCGCCTTACCCGCCCCGACCAGCCGCTCACGGTGTACATCGAAGGCGATGGTCTGGCCTGGCGCAACCGTTACGAGCCATCCGACGATCCGACCCCGCACAATGCGCTGGGATTGAAATTGGCTGCGGCCGATGGCGCTGCCAATGTGGTCTATCTGGCGCGCCCGTGCCAGTTCACACCGATGGCGCAAAATCCGCGCTGTGCGGTAGGCTACTGGACCGGCAAGCGTTTTGCGGTGGAGGTGATCGATGCCATGGATCAAGCGGTCAGCCACTATGCGGCGCGCACACCGGGGCAGTCGATCAATCTGGTTGGTTATTCCGGTGGCGGCGCCGTCGCGGTACTGATCGCCGCCAGACGCCACGATGTTGCCACGCTGCGCACCGTGGCCGGCAATCTGGATCATGCCGAAGTCAATCGGCTGCATCAGGTCTCGCTGATGCCCGACTCGCTCAATGCGATTGATGTGGCGCCCCAGGTGGCCACGATTGCGCAACTGCATGTCAGCGGCGCCGATGACCAGGTGGTGGTGCCGGCCATTGCACGGCGTTTTGCGCAGGCCGTCGGCGGCCATTGCACGCAGACCCTGACGGTGCCGGGCATGTCGCATGAAAGCGACTGGCCTGCGTTATGGCCAGATTTGCTGAAGCGCACGCCGGTTTGTTCGAAGTGAGAAACGTGGCGAACTACATATCGATCAATTGCTCTTTCGAAGGTGATGCAATGCATGACAATCTGACGACCCCGGCTGGTCAAAATAGCGTGGGCTGCGCTCAGCATGTTGGCCATCAAGGCGCGGTGTTCTGGCTCACCGGCTTGTCCGGCTCAGGCAAATCCACGCTGGCCATTGCCTTGCAAGCCGCATTGACGCAGCAAGGTTTTTCCTGCTACGTGCTCGATGGCGATCAATTGCGCCGAGGCTTGAATGCCAATCTCGGTTTCAGCGCCCAAGACCGTACTGAAAATATCCGCCGTGTCGGTGAGGTGGCGGCCTTGTTTGCCGATGCCGGGCTGATTTGTATCTCGGCTTGCATCTCGCCCTATCAGGTCGATCGTGCCAGAGCGCGCAGCGCCTGCGCGCATGCGTTTCATGAAATCCATATCGCGGCCAGCCTGGACACCTGTGAGGTGCGCGATACCAAGGGGCTGTACAAGAAAGCACGGTCCGGCGAACTGCTGGAATTCACCGGCGTCAGTGCGCCCTATGAAGTGCCCACGGCACCGCAATTGCGCATCGATACGGATCGCGAGAGCATTGAGGAGAGCAGCAGGCGGTTGTTGGCCTATGCGATCGAACAGTTGGCCGTTTGAACCGGCCAGGCCTTTAAAAATAGCAATGCGGCAATATTGATTGACCACGGTTTTAGCGAACGGTATTCTTAGCCCGTCCCTGAATAAAGAGGGGGCCGGGTTTGACAGCTCGATGGTTGTACCGGCGAAAAGCCGCGTCTTCAATTGACGCGTTTTTTTCGTCCTGTCTTTGCACGTCTCTATGGCGGGCCTGGGCAGGGATACCTTCGGGTATGCCGGTTTTGGTACAACCTCCGGTCTGTCAACCCTGTCTTGTGCCCGCCACCCTCGTCTGGCGAGGAATTGCGGGTCCCATCCTGCAAGCTATGGAGGCACCATGAGTGACCATCACACGGATTCCCGCAGCGCCGAAGCGACCTTGGATCAACCCGCACCGGCCCATCAAGATTTTCGTTGGATAGAAGGGCCGCATCAGCACACGCCCTATGCCGAATTTCTCGAACTCACGCTCGACATCAGCGCAGGCCTGCACACCGGCATGCAAATCGCCTACGCCAGTGAGTTGGAATACGCTGCCAATGCCGATGCCGATCCTGGCCAGATGCGTGCACCGGCAGTTGGCCTGGTCGAGGCCGATCGGCTCAAACGCATGGCGATTGCTGCTGCGGCCTTGTTGCATGCCGAGGCCAAACGGCGGGTGGCCTTGCTGAGCACATCGCCACAAGCATAAGCAGCGCTGCGCCTTGTTACGTCCCGGATAAGCCGATACCCGCCAACGTCACGCGGAAAATACTGCCTTTGTTTTTTTTCGATTCCAGCGCAATGCTGCCACTGTTGAGCGTGATCATCCAGCGCGCAATGGCCAGGCCGAGACCGGCACCTCCGGTTTCCCGCGAACGGTCTTGATCGATGCGATAGAAACGCTCAAAAATCTTGCTCTGATGTTCGGCGGCGATGCCGGGACCGTTGTCGCGTATTTCAATCACCTGCATGCCTGCGCTGGATTGCACAAGACGGACGCCGATGTCGCCATGCTCAGGGGTATAGCGAATCGCATTGGCGAGCAGATTAATCAAGGCTTGTCTGAGCGTTGCCCGATCTGCCATGACGTAGCCTGGCGAGGCGCCGTCAAAGCACAGCTGCTGGTGTTTTTCTTCCGCCAATACGCGCAAACAGTTGACCACATCCAACGCCAATGCGGCCAGATCGATCGGTTCCGGCTGCAAAGCCAGCTGCCCGGCTTCTGCGCGCGTGAGCATCAGTAGTCCGTCCAGCAGGCGCATCAGACTATCGGTTTCTTCCAGCATGCTGCCGATCGCATTTTCATACTGTGCTGATGAAGCCGTCTGTTGTAGTGCGTTTTCGCCAACGCAACGGATCACGGCCAGCGGTGTGCGCAGTTCATGCGAGGCATCCGCAGTAAAGCGGCGCAAGCGCTCGAAATAGGTATCCAGGCGTTCAACGGTCTCGTTGAAGACCGTGGCGAGGTGACCGAATTCGTCGTTAGGGTCTTGTACCGGTAAGCGCTCGGACAGCTTGTCGGCAGTAATTTCTCGTGCCTTGTCGGCCATGGCGCCAATCGGTGCCAACACGCGTGCGGCAAAAAAATAGCCACCGCCAAGGCTGGCAAGCAATACCAAAGGCCAACTCAGCAACAAGGCAATCGTGAGTTTTTTGACACTGACATAAGATTGCTCGGTGTCCACAGCAACATCGATATGCCAGGTGATGCCGGCCTGCGACCAGATGAAGCGCCGGCCAAAATAATGTCTGCCCGTTGCAGATAGAAGCCAATTGCCGTTCTCTGTAACGCGTGCATTACCGGCAAAGCGGCTCATGTTCCAGCGTCTGCTCGTATAGAGCGTGGTAGCGGTGCCGGCAGCGGCGGACGGAGCAAGTTGGCTGATCCGGAAATAGGGAACGATATCCTCTGTTTCCAGCTGCGCGAGCGCAGCCGCATTGCTGCGCACGGCTTTCGCTACCAGCGCCAGCTCTTGGTCGAGTTGCGCATGAATGGGGATCATGCAGCTGATGCGTACAAATAAGAATACGCACACCGAGAACACCGAAAAAATCAGCGTAAGCGAGATGGCGTAGTACCAGCTCAAACGCCAGCGCACGCGACGCGGAGCGAGTTGCATCAAGACTGCTCGCGCAAAATGAAGCCGACGCCGCGCACCGTATGCACCAGCGGTGCATCAGCGATGCCATCGACTTTTTTTCTCAGGCGCGCCATATGGACGTCGATGACATTATCCAATGGCACGACCCGGGCCGGTTCTTTCCAAATGTCGCGCACCAGCATGTCGCGCGTGACGGTACGGCCTTGATGGCGTAGCAAATACGCGAGCAATTCGAATTCCTTGACGGTTAAATCGATCGGCTGGCCGCGGCGCGAGACATGCCGGCTCAGCAAGTCCATGTGCAGATCGGCAAGTTGCAAGGTCAGTACCGGCGCCACTGGGTCGCGTCGCAACAACGCCCGTAGCCGTGCATGCAGCTCCGCCATGGAAAAGGGCTTGACGAGATAGTCATCGGCGCCGCTGTCGAGTCCGCGTACGCGTTCCTCGATGCTGTCTCTGGCGGTAATGATGATCACGGGCAGCCGGGTGTGGCGCTTGCGTAGTGTCGACACAATATCGATGCCATCGCGTCCCGGGAGCATGAGATCAAGAATCACCAAGTCGACATGCTGTGCGTGGAGCAAGAAAAATCCTTCCTCTCCGGTATGCGCAAGCGTTACCTCATAGTGCTCGTGCTCCAGACTTTCCTGAATCGCCTGGGCCAGTTTTTTTTCATCTTCAATCACCAGAATGTGCATGCATGGAACCTGTATTGACTAAGAAATGGCTAATTTCGGCTGATTTCGTATGCGGCTGGCAAGCGGGTCAGAGACGCATCAGAAACGTATCAGAAACGCGTGCTTATATCGATTAACCAGTCAGGGGATACCTGCACCAACAAGGTTTCCAGGCGTTGATCCACTCCTGCGAGCGTGATGATGCCGAGAAGCAGCATGGCGCCGCCCAATATATTTTTTGCAATGCTTGCGGCTGACAATAATTTGCCGCGAAGTTTCATCATCATGGCGCGCGACAGTGCGCCAAGTATCAGCATTGGCGTGCCGGCACCTAGCCCGAAGCTGGCCATCAGCAATGTCACCTTGGCCAGGTCCTTGCCTTGCGAAGCGAGCACCACGGCTGCGCCCAAGGTCGGTCCCGCGCATGGGCTCCAGATCACGCCAAGCACGAGGCCAATCAAAAACTGCCCGCGCAATCCATCAAGTTTGATTTTTGCCAGCAGCATTTGCGCGCGATTGGAGGTTCCCGCCGCCGCCTTTGCAAAACGTGCCTGCAGTGCCGGCGATAGCAACACGATGCCGAGCGCGATCATGAAGAGCGCGCCGATATGTCGGAACAGCGTGTCATCGAGTCCAAGCGAGGCGCCAATGGTGGCAAGGAACATCCCCACCACCGTAAACGACAGCATGAGTCCCGCAATCAAGGCGAGGGTACCGAAGCGATGGGCAGCGACAGCAGCGCCCAGCACGATCGGCAGCAAAGGCAGCACGCACGGCGACAGCGTAGAAAAAATGCCGGCCAGATAAATTAAACCAAAGGTGACAAGATTTATTTCCATGGGGCAGGCCTATTCAATACGCATCCTGGACATAGTTCAAAGCGTTTTCAGAAACAACGCGGCAATACTGTCTTGATTGGTATCACCGGTAGAACGTCCCACCTCGACCTTGCCTTTGAACGCAACGAAGGTGCTTTGATGTGCGACGTTTAAGCTCTTCAACAACGCTTTTTCCGTATCGAAGTTCGCACTCAATACCGTCAGTTCCTTGAACTGTGGCTGGCCTTCCAGTGTGCTGACAAGCGGCGCCTGTTTCTTGCAAACGGGACACCAGTCAGCGCGAATATAGACGACAACGGGTTTGCCAGCTGCCTGCAGGTCGTCAAAGGTTTTTTGACTAAACGGCAACTCGCCGGAAAATGCGGTCAGACTGGAGAGCAAGAGCAGGATGCCAAAAAACAGGCGGGGAAGCAATTTCATGTCGTACTCCATGGATAAGTTGAGGGGAGAGCGGTGTTCGGTCGAGTGCAGAAAATTCACCGCAAGGACATAGTAGAAGCGAGCGTGTTCTGATACAACTGAAGTCTTCCTGACAGAAAAGTCAGGCATGTTTTCTGGCTGGAAATATTAGCCAGCCGGGATCATCTGGAAGTGGCGTACGCCTTAACCAGCGAGGGAGATGCTTGATTGCATCATTGTAGACTGTTGATCACTTCCTCAGCGGTGTACACCGAGGCGTAATCCATTGCGAGATTACTCAGCGATAGCGCATGGACATCTTCTGCCGGCCACAGACGGCCGTTGATATCGTGCAGGTCGAAAGTAAACGTCGCATCAGCAATGACAATAGTCTTGAATCCCAGGTTGCCGGCCGACCTTGCCGTGCTTTCAACAGAATTGTTCGTCACGACACCAATGAGCACAAGCTGATCTATTGCCCTGATATGCAACCAGCGCTCCAGACCTGTTGCGACAAAGGCATCCGGTACATTTTTTTCAACGACATGTTCGTTTGAGAGCGGCATGAAGGCTTCTTGAAACGCGATGCCGGATTGTCCGGGCCAGAATACCGAATCGGGCGATCTCGATACATGCCGCACGTGCACAATGGGACGTTGCGTCAAGCGCCACGACGCCAGCAGGGATGCCATGTGTTCTTCTGCATGGGGATTGTTGCGTCGGCCCAGTTTCGGATGGTGGATTCCTTGCTGCATGTCGATGATGAGTAAAGCGGCATGTCGATTGATGGGTCTCATGGCATTGCCTATTCAGAGCAATTTCCGATAGACGACAAAGCCCGATTTTTCAGCAATGTTGTTGTACAGTTGCATCGCGGTGGTATTGGTTTCATGCGTTTGCCAATACACCCTGCTACTGCCGGCCGTTTGGGCGCGAAGATAGACCTCTTCAATCAGCTTGCGCGCCACCCCCTGCCCGCGGGACGATTCTGCGGTAAACAGGTCCTGCAGATAGCAGTGAGGTGCGATCTGAGTGGTGCTGCGATGGAAGAGAAAATGCGCCAGGCCGAGCAATTGACCATCGCGTTCAGCCACCAGCGCCTGCATCGGTTCATAGGCGTCAAAAAATCGCGACCATGTCATGTCAGTGACTGCACTTGGCAGCGCCGTCTCGCCATGGCGTCCGTAGAACATGTTGTAGCCTAGCCATAGATGCTGCCATGCCTGAAAGTCTTCTATTCTTGCGGAACGGATCTGGATGCCGCTGCTCTTCTGCGGTGCTGTGTTTGTCATTTTGGTTTGCTATGCTTGAAATGGATCTGTTGAGGTAGCCGTGCTTGGTGAGCAAAGGAGTGGAAGCGACTAACTTTTGACAATCGCCAGAGAAAATCCGTCATAACCTTTACTGCCGACCGTTTGAATGGCTGTTGCAAAAAGCCGTTCATTGTTTGCCATCAAATCAAAAAAGCGGCGCACGCCGATCACATTGGGATCGCTGCTTGCACCGTCAGTGACGGCACCATTGCGCACCACATTGTCGCCAATGATGACGGTGCCGGGACGGGAGAGTTGCAGCGACCATTCAAGATAGACAGGATTGCTCGGTTTGTCGGCATCGATAAAGATCAGATCAAACGGTGCCATTTTTTCTTTCTGCAGCAGCGGCAGAATGTCGACCGCCCGGCCGACGCGGACCTCAACGATGTGCGACAGGCCGGCTCGTGCAATATTGGCGATGGCTACTGCGGCATGTGTCTGGTTGGCTTCGATGGTCACCAGCCGACCGCCTTCAGGTAATGCGCGCGCGAGCCAAATGGTGCTGTAGCCGCCCAGCGTACCGATCTCCAAAATCGTTCTGGCCGCGTGCATCTGCGCCAGCAGCTGCAACAGTTTTCCTTGATTGGGGGCGACATTGTGTTGCGGCAGCCCGGCCGCGTCGCTATCGCGTAAAGCTTGATCTAACACGGTGTCAGCGGGAATGAGCCGTTCTGAAAAATAGGCATCAACATCAGACCAGCTTTGTTGATTCATATACGTCCTCGACTTTGGATAAAATGCTTGCTAGAGAGATGGCAACTGGTTGTTTGAAAATCGGACTACCTATCATTAACAATGAGCGCCGACAACAGCACAATGCGCATCCAGATTGCCGAAATAGCATTCAGGCAAACTTGATCTGACCGATAGTGTAAGGTCAAATCAAGTTCGCTTCACAATACGACTCACCGCAACTGGCAGGAGGCTTGCGTGTTGGCGTGTTTATAGTGGCGGGCGCACTTGCTTGACCCACTGTTGGATGCTCGGCCGCTGCCACTGCTTTTGCGCATAGACGGCCAGTTTTTCAGGAACCCGGTCGCCATGCAGGGCAAGCCTGTTGATCATGAGTGCAAGATCGACATCGGCAAGCGACCAATTTCCAAACAGGTTATCGGCATCCTCTGAAATCAACAAATCGGCGGCAGCAAACAACTTGTGTACGGCTTCATTCGCCCCATCCGAGAGCGCCGCTCTTGTGGCGCCGTAGAACACGACTTGGGTGTCCCGTTCATGCCGAATTGGTAGTAGATCGCTGCGCAACCACGCCTGTACCTGGCGGGCCCGCGCCTTGTGTTGTGGATCTTCCGGATACAGCCGCACGCCGGGAAATACGTCGTCCAGATATTCGGTAATCGCCGAGGATTCCGAGAGTGAAAAATCGCCGTGCAGCAAGGTCGGCACTCTGCTGGTGAGTGACATGCTGGCATAGCGCTCGCCTTTATTTTCATTGGCGACAAGATCCATCGTGGTCATCTCGAACGGCAATCCCTTCTCAAGCAGGGCGACGAATGCCGACATGGCATAAGGGCTGGTGTACTGGGCATCGACATAGAGATGTAGTGCTGCATTCTTCATTTGGGCTCCATTGAAATGAGGTTGATCTGTCTTACAGGTGAGGCTGAATACTGCTGGTGCGCTGAGGTTCAGAAACTGAGATGTTGCAGGACCTGCCAATGTTGTTGCAGCTGTTCGCGCAACGCTGGGCTGGCCGCAACAAATGGCAAGCGCAGTGCGGGGGAACACCATTCCAGGTCTGCCAGCAGGCTCTTTAAGGGGGCCGGGCTGGGCTTTGCAAAGAGGCTGGCGATCAAGGGTTGAAGGGCCACGGCAATGCGCCGCGCCTCGGCAATCTGACCGTCGATGATTAGCTTACGCATGCGTACATGCCATTGCGGGTGAAGATGCGCCGAGGCGGCAATGCTGCCATGCGCTCCCAGGCAGAGCGCTGCGAAGTTCTGGCTGTCATCGCCGGACAAGATGCGTAGCGGCGTTTCGCAGACCAGACGCAGCATGCGCTCGTTGTTGCCTGCGCATTCCTTGATCCCTACCACGCGCGGGTCTCGCGCGAGGTGTTGCAGCGTCTCGATGTCAATATCGACACCGGTGCGGTAAGGGATGTTGTAGATCAGCACGGGGAGATTGGCGGCGTCAACCACGGCTTCGAAATGTCGCCGGATACCTTCTTGTGAAGGGCGCACATAGGTGGGGGCGGTCACTAGTAAGCCTTCAGGATGCAAAGCGGCCAGGCGGCGCGCCTGCAAGAGCGCCATTGCCGTCGCTGCAGTTGATATCCCAAGCACAATCGGCGTTTCCGGAACAGCTTGGCGCAAGGTCGAAAAGATGGCCTCCTGCTCACCTTCTTTCAATAGCGCACCTTCTCCGGTCGTGGCGCCGGCCACCAGGCCCGTCACACCTTGCGCGGTCAGATGCCGGGACAGCCGGACTAGCGCCGCATGGTCGATATCATCTCCCTGGAAAGGGGTGATGATGGGGACCCAGACACCTTCAAAACTTGTTTGCATAGTTACCTCATTGAGAACGGATTAAAGGAACCGTTCCATCGGCAGCGTGCCGCAACGAGGTCTGAACAGGGTAAGGGAAATTCGAGTCAGTCCCGCCGGGCTATCCGCCAGACGGGACGCGACATCCCGATCAGCGGAGAAGTCGTTTTTTGGATTTCAGCCCGGACATGCCTACCACTATCGCCAGCACGGCGATAGCGCAAGGAATGTTTGGGTGGACAGTTTGCATGAGGTAGTCAATGTGGGCTGAGTGGCCATTCTAGAACAAGCTATGGGGAAATGACAAGAAGACCAAGGGAGATGTTGTCAGCGTGGGTGTAGATGGCCTAGGCGTTGCCCCCATACCCCACCGGTCTACCTCGTATTTCCATCCTATGCCAACCCTATGCGCACGCCTTCAGAGGGGGATGTTGTGGCACAAAAAGCCCTACGCTTAGTTCGCAAGTGTGGAGGGGGCTTGCGGTTGAGGCCACGCGCTGTTTTCCTTGCTCGTTGCGGTCAGTTCAATTTTCCTTGGTTTATCTCCCGATTGGGGTAATGAAGGGGCGCGGCGGGCGGCTGTTTCAGGTATTGCAGCAGCTTGCCGACCATGCCGACCATAATTACTCCCACGATGACGAAGAAGACGGCCATCGGCGTGAGGCTATGGATCGACACGAATCCAGCCAAGCCCATCATGGCCGAGGACACCAGCAGCAAGGCAAAGCCAAGGATGGCGCTGGTCAGTCCTGCGATGTGTGGAAAGATCGAATTGCCCTTGGCCATCAAGGTTGGATACATGGCGCCGGCACAAAAGCCCATGATCAGAACCGGCATCGTCAGCGTCCACACGCGCAGACCGATGGTCATGGCCAGAATCAGCATGAGGACTGCAGCACCGGTCATGACAAAGGCGCCGATGCGCAGGCGTTGTTCTGCTGTCGGCAGACGTGCATGGTGTACACGGTTGGAAATGCCGCCGAGAAAATACATCAGTCCGATGGCAAGCGCCAGGTAGCCGAAGTAGGTCGGCGGCTTGTGCAAGGTGTTTTGCACCATGAACGGGCCCACAATGTTGAACACCAAAAGAATGCTGTAACACAGCCCCTGCGCCAGAAAGCAGCTCTGAAAAATCGGACTGGCCAGCACCATGCGCGCATTCTTGAGCAGTGTTGTCGGATTCAGGGCGACCGGACGCTGCAGCGTTTCACGATAACGCCACAGCACGGCCCACATCACGCACGAATAGAGCAGCAGGAAAGTCAGGCAGGAGCGCCAGCCGAACAGCGTTTGCAGGTGTGCGCCAATGACCGGCGCTACAATCGGCGCCAGGCCCCACGCCGTGGCCATATAGGTAAAGGCATGCACCAAGGCCTGGCCGGAAAACGAGTCAGTGATGATGGCCTTGGCCAGCAGATTGGTGGCGGCGATGCCAAAGCCTTGCAAGCAGCGGGCCAAGACAAAGGTTTCGAGATTGTTGGCCATCAGTGACAACAGGCAACCCAAGGTGAACAACGCCAGGCCCAATGCCAGGATGCGCTTGCGTCCGTAGGCGTCGGCCAGAGGCCCGAACACCAATTGGCCGAAGGCATAAGCGATCAGATAGCCGGTCACGCTGGATTGAATGGCTTGCGGCGAAGTTTGAAAGAAGTGCGCCATCGTCGGCAATGCCGGGACGTAAATGTCGATGGCAAGCTGTCCGGCGGAAGCGAAAGAACAGATTAGAAATAACAGGAAGCGGGGGTGGTTAGCAGTGTGACTCATGACAAATAGGCAAGCGGCGCAAATCAAAAGGAGGCCGTGTATTGTGCCGACTTATTGCGATGTCTGCTGACGGGCGCCTGGAAAGAGCTGCTACATGGCCATACCGCGCCTTAGATTGACATCCGCTATTTTTCAAGAAATATTGGGGGATCGTCTACGGATCGACCTGCAACCGGGCGGCTTACATATCTTGGCGAAGCTGGGGGCGCACGAAAACGATATCCTGCTGGTGGAGCAGGCATGGGCATGATCTTGCTTACTAGCCTACGTGATACTCATCTGAAACCAGGTTGCGCCCCTTTGCCTTGGCCTTGTATAAGGCTTTATCCACGGCATTGATCAATAAGCCGGGGCCATCCGTGTCGGCTTGCGGAATGATCGACGCCACGCCGGCGCTGACGGTGACATAGCCGCCGGCATTTTGCTGATGCGCAATTTTCAGATCCAAGACAGCTTGCCGTATGGCTTCGGCAACGGTTTTTGCGCCTGCGATATCGGTGTCGGGAAGGATGACGATAATTTCTTCGCCACCGTATCTGGCCACCAGGTCTCCAGAGCGGCGCGAGGTTACTGTCAGGATCGTGCGAGAAATGGCCTTGAGACATTCATCTCCGGCAGCGTGGCCATAGAGGTCGTTATATTTTTTAAAGAAATCGACATCGATCATAATCAAGGCAATCCGCGTTCCTTGCCGTACTGCTCGGCGATATTCGCTCTCTAGTCTGATATCGAGCTGACGCCGATTCGCCAAACCTGTCAGGCCATCTTGCATCGCCTGTTTTTCCAGCGTTTCGTTGAGTCTTTCCAGTTCGAGACGGGAGCGCTGAACTTCTACGTCCATCAGATTTCTTTCTTCTAATTTCTTGACGAGACGCCTGCCTAAAATTGCTAAAAGTAAGACCAGACTCAGAATGCCGACGGTATGGATCAAGGTATCTTTCCACCATGCAGCCAAGACCTCGTCTGCGGAAAGCGCTGCGGCAACAAATAAGGGATAGTCGGCGACTTTACGATAACTGTTGATCCGTGTTACACCATCTTGGGCCGATTTGATGATTGCAGTTCCCGCCGGCTGATTGGCAACATAGCTGCGATATAGATCGGTATCGTGCATGTCTTTTCCGACTAGTTCGTCGCTGAAGGGGCGGCGTGCAATCATAAAACCTTCTTCAGCAATCACCGCCACAGCACCTGCCTTGCCGATGTCGAGATTGTCAAAAAATTTCAAAAAATAATCGATATCCAGTGTCGCTAATGCAATGCCGCCAAAACTGCCGTCGGGCTTGTTGATGCGTTGAGAAATCGGAATCACCCAATTGCCGCCGCTGCGGCTGTGGATCGGTGGTGAGAAGTGCAGTTGCTGGTCGTTATGGTTTCGATGGTAAGCAAAATAATCTCGATGCGTATTATTCAAGTGCTCGGGTAACACCGCTTGTGAAGTCGCAATGCGAGTCCCGTCTTGGTCGTAGACGAACAGGGTATAGGCTTGTGGGAGTTCCGATTTGGTCGCGGCCAGGACGGTATTCAAATAGGACAATGCGGCGGGACTGGTGCCATCGTGCTCCACGCGTTCAACGATATTGGCTAATGTCAGATCGAGTTCTTTAATTGTGGCTCGCGCCTGGATCTCCATGCCGCGCGACAGATTTGCTACGGCGATTTCTGTTTCATTCAATTCAATAGAGCGTCCTTGCCAACTGCGCCATGCGTCGACGCACACAAGACATAGGCACACAATGGCAACAAAAATGCTGGCCGAAATATGTTGTTTTTTGAAGCGTTCCATTCAGCATGAATCCCTATTGATGTTTATCCCACCACCGATTCGCCTCTTGAAAATTGGCAGACGCGCGTATTACGGCGCTAAGTTGCTTGAGCAGACGTCGATCGATATTTTTCGTCTGTAATGGACAAATATTGTTGCAATATAGTCGCAGAAAAATTGTGTACGTGACAATATTTTTTTAGTAAGGCATACCGTCATTTCTGACGGTGACGGGCGCCGATGATGACGATACGTCGTCTGCGATGTGTTGATCACAGCCATTTCTGCTGGGCAAGGAAATCCTGCTACAACCCTCTTCAAGCCTGTTTTGTTCAGCTAGCTGCCCTCAGTTGAGATCGGCCAGCTGGGGATGGAGCAACTCCATATATTTGCGCGGCGGATGGCCCAGCGTACGTGTAAAGAGCGTGGTGAAGCTACTCACGCTTTGGTAGCCCAGTTCCAGTGCCGTCTGGGTAATCGATTGCCCGCGGCTGAGGCGATCAATCGCCAGGACGATGCGCAAATGTTCGCGCCAGCGCCGGAACGTCATTCCCGTCTCGCTGACGAATAGGCGCGCCAGCGTGCGCGAGCTGGTGAGCGCTTGCTGCGCCAGGTGATCGAAATTGACGTCTTGCTCGGGGCTGTTTTTTAAGATGTCAATCGCTGCCCGCAGCCGCCTGTCATTGCCATGTGGAACAAAGAGTCCAGCGCTTTGCCAGGCGCATTTGGACTGATGAATGATCAAGCGCGCAACCAATTCCAGCGTCGCCGTTTCGGTCGTGGTGGTTTGCAGACGAACCGCTTCGCGCGCCAGCTCGCGCAATAAATTGCTCACCGCAAGCAGGCTGCAATGTTGCGGAAAATCAGCCGCGAAAGCCGGCGAAAATTGCAAATTGATCAGCGCCGATGCTTCGCTATAAAACGCTGCATGCATCACCTGAGGCGGAACCCACACGGCCAAGCCGGGCGGTGCCAGCCAGAATCCTTCGGTCGCCGTGATTTTCACCGTCCCGCTGGAAACCAACAATAGTTGCCCACTGTCATGCGCATGGCTGCTGATGGCACTACCGGCCACATGATGTATCGCGACGGCGTCGACAGAAACTGGAAACATGGCAAACAGACCTAAGAAATTGGCAGATTAGCGAAAGAAGTTATTCGTTATTTCGTTAATAATACGCCTGCCTTGGCAGTTTCAGCCAAATCTTTTCTGGAGCGCATCATGTCCCGTCTTAACATTGTTGGTATTGCCGCTAGCTTGCGTGCGCAATCCTATTCAAAAATGGTTCTGCAATACATCGCTGACCTATTGCCGCCGGAAACGGCATTCGACTTGCTCGATATCGGCGCGCTGCCGCATTACAGCGGCGATCTGGAGGCGCAAGCCTTGCCCGCCAGCGTGGTGTCGTCGCGCCAACTGGTGAGCCAATGCGACGCGTTGGTGCTGGTCGTGCCTGAATACAACCATGGCATGCCGGGGGTGTTGAAGAATACGCTGGACTGGCTGTCGCGCCCCGTGTTTGCCAGCTGCATGCAAGGCAAGCCGGTATTTTTTGTCACGCTCTCTGAAGGCGCGCTGGGCGGCGTGCGGGCACAGTATCAATTGCGTGAAACCTTTGCGTCGATGCAGTGCCAGTTGTTGCCTTTGCCCGAGATTGCCATTACGCATATCGGCGCCAAAGTCGTCGACGGCCAATTGCGCGATCAAGCTACGGGCGCTTTCATTGAAAAGGTGCTGGGCAAATTTCTTGCCGAGATCGAGCGCCAGACCGTGGAGCTTCAAGCATGATGCAATCTTTTCTAGCTTTGGGCGCAGGGCTTGCAGTAGGGGTGTTTTTTTCCTGGTTGAAATTGCCGCTGCCGGCGCCTCCTACGCTCAACGGCATTTTGGGCGCGGTTGGTGTGTTCCTGGGCAGCGTGGCGTTTCATTTTCTGCGGCATTGATCTGCCTTTGCCTGTCGCTGTTGTGTCGCTGCTCAAATGACAACATCGGGACAGGATAGCAAGAGACGCTTTAGACAGGAGTGGTCTGCTCGGTCTCGAGCTTCTTGGAAAAACGCTGGCCGTCACTGACATAGCCATGCCGGGCATAGAAGCGATGCGCGTCGACGCGTCGATTGCCACTGGTCAGTTCTATTTTCACGCAAGCCTGGCTGGCAAACCATTGTTCTGCAATCTGCAGCAACTGTTCGCCGATCTGCAGTCGGCGATATTGCTCGTCTACCACCAGGGCGGTAATTCTGCCCATATTGCCACTGACGTGGAAGAGCTGGAAAGCATGCAGGCTGATGCAGGCAACGACTCGCTTATCGACTTCAGCCACAAACACGCAATCGAGTCCGGTTGCGCTGCTTAATTTTTGGCGCAAATCATCCGGATGAGCGACATAGCCAAGCTGCTGCAGCAATTGGGCCATTGCCGGGCAATCGTGTGGGGTTGCGGTGCGGATCTGCATCGATGATTTCCTGTTTTAGCTTGATTGGATCGGTATAAAACGCCGTTTGTTTCTACCGATTGTAGCGCTGCTTCAAGGGCGGCTGGATTTAGCGGTCATCGCTCTGGTCGGCGCGTGTGATCAAGCTACTGAGAAAGGCACGGGCGGCTTGCGGCAAGGTGCGCCCGGACAGGGACTGAATCTCCATTTGTAGCGTATTCATGTCGCGGTCGTGGATCGGCAGCGCGACGAGCAGGCCGTCGTGCACCAGCTTGCGGATCGGCAGCGCGGCCGAAAATCCGACGCCGTCTCCGGCCAATACAAATCCCAGCAGGGCGTTGATGGAGTCACTGCTCAGGGCCGGTTCCAGCAGCAAATTCTTGCGGCTGCAACAGGCATCGATCAGACGGCGCATGGTGATGTTCCTTTGCGGCAGCGCCAGCGGGTAAGCGATCAGTTCAGCGAGTACGACCTGCTTGCGCGTGGCCAGCGGATGATGCGGATTCATGACGGCCAGGATGGGGGCGTTTTGCACATACTCGACCTTGATGTCGCGGTCCGGTGCCATGGTGAAGGTGAGCCCGATATCGACCGCGCCGGCGCGGATCAATTGCGCCACTTCCATGGCGTTGCCTACCGTGAGCTCGAAGCGGATGCCGCCATGCTGGCGGCGGAAGTGCTCAATTGCGGTCGGCAGGAAGTCCAGCGCAAAACCCTCGGTGCTGGCCAGCTTGACCTCGCCGCGGCGCAATCCTTTCAACGCCAGCAATTCGTTGCCGATACGTTCAGTTTCCAATTGCGCGCGCAAGGCGTGGGCGGCCAACAACTCTCCTGCGGCATTGGGTTTCATGCCGCGTGAAACACGCTCGAACAAGGGCGTATCGAGCTCGTCTTCGAGCCGGGCGATCTGCCGGCTGATGGCCGAGGAGGCCACATTGAGCGTCAATGCGGCTTCGGTAATCGAGCCGCGCCGCACCACTTCCAGGAAGTAGCGCACTGCGGTTTCTTGCAGGATGCGGGTGTTGGTCATCGCCGTATTTTAGGATCGGTTTGCCGAATCGGCAATGGATTATTCGAAACTTTGTTCTTGTTGCAAACCATTGCCGGTCGTAGGATGCTTCTCATGCCATATGCCGCTATGCCAGCGTCACTCTGTATAAATTGACAACGATAAGTCAATAGCGCATCTATTTCCATTACGAAGGAATCCGAGCATGAAGGCTGCAACCGAGACGAGTAAATACCGGTATCTGGTACTGGGCTTGCTGTACCTGGGCTGGTGCGTGTCGTATATCGACCGCGCGGCGATCAGTTTTGCCGCCACGTACATTGCTGGCGAGTTTCATCTCGGCGCGGCCGATCTGGGAATTTTGTTGAGCAGTTTCTTTCTTGGTTATGCGCTGCTGCAATTGCCGGGCGGTTGGCTGGCCGACCGTTTCGGTTCGCGTCCGGTGATCGTGGTCTCGATTCTGCTGTGGTCCTTGTTTACCGGTGTGACCGGCGTGGCTTGGTCAATCACCAGCCTGGTGATCATCCGTTTTGTGTTCGGCCTGGGCGAGGGGGCGTTTCCTGCTGCCAGCGTCAAGGCGGTAGCCGAGACCTTTGGCCACGAGCAGCGGCCCAAGATGTCCTCGCTGCTGATGTCGTCCAATTATGTCGGCAGCATGTTGGCACCTATCATCATCGCGCCGTTGATCATTGCGTTCGGCTGGCGCAATGTATTTCACTATATTGGCATCGTCGGTTTGCTGTTTGCGTTGCTGTACTGGTTTCTGGTGAAGCCACTCAAGCTGGGCAAAGCGGATGCTGGCGTCGATGCAGAACAGAAAGCGATCAACAAGGAAGCTTTTCGCCGTTTGCTGAAGATGCCGTTGATGTGGCAGATCGTCGCGGTCTGGTTCGGCTTGAGTATCGTCAACAAGGGGCTCGATTCGTGGATGCCGACTTACCTGATGACGCAGCGCGGTTTGAATCTGAAAGCGGTTGGCATGTTGCTGCCCTTGCCGTTCGTGCTAGCCGGTATATCGACGGCCATCGGTGGCTGGGTGATGATCCGTTTTTTTGATGGCCGCGAACGCTATCTGTTGATCGGCAGTTCGGTGTTGACCGCGATTTTTGTCTACTGCATGTACACCGCCAGCAGCGTGGCGGGGGTCATTACTTTTCAGTGCATTGCTTATTTCTTCAAATCTTTCGTGCTAGCCACGTGCATCGCCTTGCCGACCAAGATGCTGCCGGCCAATCTGATCGGTACCAGCATCGGCATGGTGAATTTGGGCGGGCAGTCGGCCGGCTTCATTTCGCCGCTGGTGATCGGCTTCTTGGTGAGCGCCTTCAATAATTACGACTATGCGTTTGGCTTTCTGATTGCTGCTGCCTGTTTTTCGGTACTGGTCAGTCTGTTCATTCGTACCATGAAATCGGCTGCCAATGTGCAGCTGGCTTGATCACGACTTGCCTTATCGAGAATCTTTATGTCTGACCATCACATCGTAGAAAAAAGCGCCGCCGAACTGCGCGCACTGATTGGCGCCAAGCAGCTATCGCCAGTGGAGCTACTGGAGGCTTGCATCGCCCGTATTGCGGACATTAATCCCCGCATCAACGCCGTTACGGCCACCTGTTTCGAGCGTGCGCGCGGCGAAGCCAGAATCGCCGAACAAGCCGTCATGACGGGCAAGCCGCTAGGTTTGCTGCACGGCCTGCCGATCGGCATCAAGGATCTGGAAGAAACCGAAGGATTGCTGACGACCTATGGCTCAGCACTCTATCGCGGCAACATTCCGGCACGCGATAACGCGCTGGTCGCCAGGTTGCGCGCCGCCGGTGCGATTGTCGCCGGCAAGACCAATGTGCCTGAAATGGGGGCCGGGGCTAACAGTCGCAATACGGTGTGGGGCGCCACCGGCAATCCATTTAATCCGCTCTTGAATGCGGGAGGCTCGTCGGGTGGTTCGGCGGCGGCACTGGCGACTGATTTACTGCCCTTGTGCAGCGGCTCCGATACCGGTGGTTCCTTGCGCATTCCTGCTGCCAAATGCGGCGTGGTGGGTTTTCGTCCATCGCCTGGGCTGGTGCCGAGCGAGCGCAAATTGCTGGGCTGGACACCGATTTCGGTGGTTGGCCCGATGGGGCGCAACGTGGCGGACACGATATTGCAGTTGCGCGCTACTGCCGGCATGGATATCACGGACCCCTTAAGCTATCCCTTGGGCAACGATCCATTTGCGGTGTTGCCGGAGATCGACCTATCGCAGCTGCGTATCGGTTATACCGAAGATTTTGGCGTATGCGATGTCGACAATGAGATTCGCCAGGTCTTTCGCAACAAGATCGCGAAGATCAGTTCTTATGTGAGCGTCTGCGAGCCGATCGACATCGATATGGGGCAGGCACATCGCTGCTTTGACGTGATCCGTGCGGAGAGCTTCGTGGCCGGCTTCGAAGCGGCGTATCGGCGCGACCCTGGCTCGCTGGGGCCCAATACGCGCGCCAATTATGAACTGGGGGCGGCCATGACGCTGGCCGACAGCGCCTGGGCGCAGGCTGAGCAAACGCGTATTTTCCGCCGTTTCCAGGAGCAGTTCGCGCACTTCGATTTGATTCTCTCACCGACCACACCGGTCTCGCCGTTTCCGTGGAGCGAACTGTTCCTGAAACAGGTTAACGGCATCGAATTGGAAAATTACTACCGCTGGCTGGCATTGACCTATGTGGTGACGCTGGCAACCAATCCTTCGATTTCGCTGCCATGCGGTCTGGACCACAAGCAGATGCCGTTCGGTTTGCAGGTAACGGGTGCTTTCCGCGCCGATGCTTATTTGTTGGGCTGTGCTGCGGCACTGGAAGAACTGTTCGATTCCAACGATGAAATGCGTCGTCCGCGGCCCGATCTGGGTAAGCTCAGAGAGACCAATGTCGATCTCTACTCTATCGTCACGCATCCGCCGCTGCAGGGCGCTGAGCAAAGTGCGGGCGGCGCTCCCGCCGTCTGATGGAGGCTTCTTTTTTGTGGAATCAGTGATGCAAAATCATCTTCAATCATCGTCCTGCGCTGCGGCACAGGTGGACTTTGTCATCATCGGTGCCGGGATTGCCGGCGCTTCGATTGCCTATTGGCTGGCGCCGCATGGCAGCGTCATCGTGCTCGAGCGTGAAGCGCAACCAGGCTATCACAGCACCGGCCGCTCTGCGGCGCTGTACATGGAGAGTTACGGGCCGCCGCAGGTACGCGCGCTCACCTGCGCCAGTCGCGCGTTCTTCGATCATCCTCCGGCAGGCTTTACGGAACATCCGCTGCTCACGCCGCGCGGCGCGTTGTTCATTGCCAGATCCGATCAACTGGCACAGTTGGATGTGCATGAAGCGCTTGTGCGTTCGGTCTCAGACAAGGTGCAGCGATGGAGTGCCGATGAAGCCTGCGCGCGCGTGCCGGTATTGCGGCGTGAGGCCGTCGCTGCAGCGATCTATGAGGAAGACGCCGCCGACATCGATGTGCATGCCTTGCATCAGGGTTTCTTGCGTGGCGCACGGGCCGCCGGGTCTCGCGTCATTTGCGATGCCGAGGTACTGGGACTCACGCGCAGCGGTAGTCAGTGGCAGATTGCGACAAGCCAGGGTGATTTCAGCGCGCCGGTGGTGATCAATGCTGCCGGCGCTTGGGCCGACGTGATCGGCAAGCTGGCCGGTGCACAGCCTATCGGTTTGGTGCCTAAGCGCCGTTCCGCCTTTACCTTTGCCGTCGATCCTGTGGTGCCCGACAGTGCCGCCTGGCCGATGTTGATGAACGTGGATCAGTCCTTTTACATCAAACCGGATGCCGGTTTGTTGCTGGGGTCGCCGGCCAATGCCGATCCGGTTGAGGCGCATGACGTTCAGGCCGAGGAGCTCGACATCGCCATTGCCATCGATCAGATCCAGAGCGCAACCACACTCTCGATTCGGCGGCCGGCCCATGTCTGGGCCGGCTTGCGCTCTTTTGTCGAGGATGGCAGTTTTGTGGGTGGTTTCGACGGTCAACTGGAAGGGTTTTTCTGGGCGGCAGGACAAGGAGGCTACGGCATTCAGAGTGCGCCTGCGGCCGGCAAGGCGTATGCTGCGCTGGCGCGAGGTTTGCCAGTGCCAGAGGAAATCGTACAATTTGGTGTCCGGGCAGAGGCATTGAGCTGCAGTCGGATTCGCTGAAATTTCCTATAGCGTTACACGTTATTGCTTTCATCACGGAATACCTTATGTTCAGAAATATAAAAATTGGTCCGCGTCTGGGAGGCGGGTTCGCGGTTGTGTTGGTCTTTTCTATCCTGGTGGCGGGCATTGGCGTGTGGCGCTTGAATACGGTGGCACAAGAGACGCGCGCCATGATGGACGTGCCCTTGCGTTCGGAACGCTTGGTTTCTGAGTGGAATACCCTGCTGCTCAATGCGATTCAACGCACGACATCGGTCGTGAAAAGCAAAGATCCTGAGCTGGAGGCGTTCTTGTCCAAGGAAGCGTCGCAGTCCAGCAAAATCTCTGCCGATACGCTGGCGCAGGTGGAACGATTGATCGCCTCGGATGAAGAACGTCAGCTTTTCAATAACATCAATGAATACCGTAAAAAATTCCTGGCTGTGCGCGACCGCATTTACAAGTTGAAGAAGGACGGCAGTCCGGATCAGATCACGCACGTCTTCGAAGAGGAATATCTTCCTGTTGCCGAGGCAACTCAGGACCGCATGCGCAAGTTATTGGACTTTGAGCAAGGCAAGATCGATACGATTGCGCGCCACGTCGAAGAAACTTCGGAGCATAGCCAGCAACTGATTCTGGTGCTGGAAGGCGTGATTCTGCTGTTGGGCATCTTCTTCGCCGTGGTGCTGACCAGGAGCATTACTCGGCCCATCAATGTGGCGCTGGACATTTCCAGGCAGGTCTCGTCCGGCAACCTGACTTCCAAGACTAGGGTGATGGGCAAGGACGAATTGGGCGACCTCGTGATGTCGCTGCAAACCATGAGCGAACAGTTGCATGTCATTGTGAGCAATGTGCGCAGCGGCTCTGACAACATTGCCACGGCCTCCAGCCAGATTGCCTCGGGCAATCTGGATTTGTCGTCGCGCACCGAGCAGCAGGCCGGTGCGCTGGAACAGACGGCGGCGTCGATTGAGCAACTGACCTCGAGCGTGCGGCAGAACGCCGACAATTCCGGCCAGGCGCATCAGTTGGTGACGTCGGCCGCGCAAGTGGTGGGCGAGGGCGGCAGCGTCATGTCAGAGCTGACGCAAACCATGGCGGCCATCAATGCCTCGTCGCGTCAGATCGTTGAGATCATCAGCGTGATTGACGGGATTGCCTTTCAGACCAATATCCTGGCGCTCAATGCTGCCGTGGAAGCCGCGCGTGCCGGAGAGCAGGGGCGCGGCTTTGCCGTCGTCGCATCAGAAGTGCGCGCGCTGGCGCAGCGTTCGGCCACTGCCGCCAAGGAAATCAAGCTGCTCATTAATGCATCGGTGGACAAGGTCGGTTCCGGCAGCAAGCTGGTTGAGCTGGCGGGGGCAACCATGAGCAAGGTGGTCGATAGTGTGCAGCGCGCCAACGGGCTGATGAGCGACATCAATACTGCCAGCCAGGAGCAGGCAGAAGGCATCCGGCAGGTCAATCAGGCCATTGTGCAGATGGATGGCGTGACACAGCAGAATGCGGCCTTGGTTGAAGAAGCGGCGGCTGCCGCGCATGCATTGGAAGATCAGGCGAAAAATCTGAAGCAGTTGGTGAGTGTGTTCACACTGGAGTAGCGGCTAAGGAGACGGCCGATGGGGAGAGGAAATTCAATAGCCTATCGTCAGCACAATCATCGTCACTAAAAGACCGGCGCTGCTCAGATACATGATGACAGAGGCAGTGCGAGCATAAACGACGACGCTTTTTAATTCCTGATGACGGCACATTTCACGGGAAGACTTGCCCCATATGTCCTGCAGATCGAGCATGGTTTTTTGTGTTGATGAGTACCATGATTGATCGAGCTTAAAACCGCGTACTTTCAAGCTGCGGGAGAATATCTCTTCTCGCATCATTTGCAGTGCGATCAGCGACACGCCTAATAGCACCAGACACGTGAGAAAAATAGTAAAAACAATTTCGTCCATTATCATAGAGCAGGCCTTGTAAAGGTTCGCTCTAGTTTAAGACGCGGTGCACAATAGCCATGCCTGCGCACTGATTTCAGACTGTGGTGCTTTATCCTTTTTTGCGCCAGATTGATGCGGGGAGTCGGTGGACTGCGCTACGCGTGGCCGTACTGATGGCCTTGTTAGCGTGCTGTCTAATCCCGACGCCAACGCCTGTTGAAGGCGTTGGCGTATAAAGCAATATCAGTAACGCTCAAGCCAATGCGCGTAAGGCGCCGGCAAGGTCCATGAGGAGCGCTCGACATTCAATTCCTTGGCGGCCAGATATGCCCAGTGGGGATTGACCAGATGCGAGCGGCCTATCATTACCAGATCAAGCTGCTGGTCTTTGATGACTTGTTCGGCCACGGCCGGCGTGCCGAAGCCCCAGGCCGCTGACACTGGCACGCCTGCTTCTTGGCGGATCCGTTGACCCAGTGGCGCCATGAAGGTGGTGCCCCAGGGAATCGAGGTGTCGGGGATTGTGAAGCCGACGGTGACACTGACCATGTCCATGCCGTTGCTCTTGAACTTGCCGACCAGCTCAATCGACTCCAGCAGGGTTTGTTCATCACGACCGTCATACTCGATCACGCCTAAGCGCACTGTCAGTGGCAAATGTTCTGGCCAGATTGCGCGTACCGCCTGCAGGGTTTCCAGCAGGAAGCGGCTGCGGTTTTCGACACTGCCACCGTAGATGTCGTCACGCTGGTTCGAATGTGCGGACAAGAAAGTCTGTGCCAGGTAGCCATGTGCAAAATGCAACTCTAGCCATTCGAAGCCGGCATCGCGCGCACGTACTGCTGCATCGACGAAGTTCTGACGCACCCGTGCGATATCATCAACGCTCATCACTTGCGGCACTTTGGGCAGCAATGCGCCGTAAGCGATGGCCGACGGTGCGATGGTCTGCCAGCCGCGTGCATCGTCGTCCTCGATATGGTTATCGCCTTCCCAGGGGAGATTGGCGCTGGCCTTACGGCCGGCATGGGCGATTTGAATGCCGGGCACGGCACCGGCGGCCTTGATCGCTTGCACGATCGGTACGAAGGCTTGTGCTTGCTGGTCGTTCCAAATCCCGGTGCATGCTGGCGTGATGCGGCCTTCGGCGGCGACGGCAGTTGCCTCGATGACTACCAGTGCGGCGCCGCCACGGGCCATGCCGGTGTAATGCGCCAGGTGCCAGTCGTTGGCCAAGCCATCAACGGCCATGTATTGGCACATTGGCGCTACCGCGATACGGTTGCGCAGTGTGATGTCTTTGAGTTTGAATGGTTGGAATAAGGCCGGCATGCGTTTCCTTTTGTAGAGAAATGAATTTAATTCGTTAGTTCGAATATATACGAACAATGGAAATAGTATAACTCAAGGTGTATGATGCTGCCAATGCGCCCCTATAAACACCCTGTTGCCAGTGAGCTATCCCTTGAACGCGTGCTGTACGCCTTGAGCGATTCAATACGTCTGAACATCGTGCGCCATCTGTCACGGGTTGAGGCGGCAACTTGCGGCGAGCTTGACGGTGGCCGTCCGAAGTCGACTGTGTCGCATCATTTCAAGGTATTGCGGGAAGCAGGGCTGGTGTTTACCGAGAACACTGGCACCATACACATGAACCGTCTGCGTCATGCCGATATCGAAAGCCGTTTTCCGGGTTTGCTGGCGGCGATATTGGCTCAGAGTCATTGAGGTGTGATGACCGTCTTGCACACTGGCGACGGCGGTAGAGCTAATGATGAGGCAGGAGCTAGCCGATTTAATCAGCGCTGAGCTAAAGTGATGAAATCGCTACGGCCTGTCTACGCTAGTGCGCCGTATTTCATTCGTATTTCATTCGCAAAATTGCCTGAGGTCAACATGGATGGCAGAACACGCAACGCCTACGATAAAGACGCTGCTGCTTTCGCCGAGGACTGGTTGGCGCAACCGCTGCCGCAGGATATGTATGCACTACTGCAGCAATATTTCACACCTGGACCGAGTGCCGACATTGGTTGCGGCGCCGGACGCGATACCGCCTGGCTCAACGCCAACGGTTTTGCTGCGCTCGGCTATGATGCGTCTGCCGGATTGCTCGGCGAGGCACGCCGGCGCTACCCCCTCATCAAGTTCACTGAAGCAGCGCTACCGGCGTTGGCCGAGGTGCCGAACGACCATTTCCAGAACGTGCTCTGCGAGACGGTGATCATGCATCTGGAACCGCAGAATCTGGCCGCAGCGGCCAAGCGTCTGCTGGACATTCTGCGGGTGGGCGGCGTGCTCTATCTGAGCTGGCGGGTTACTGCTGGAGAGTCTCAGCGTGACAAGCATGGCCGGCTTTATGCCGCATTTGATGACGGCGAGGTGCTTGCAGCCTATGCAGGACATGCCTTGCTGTTGAACCACCAGGAAACCAGCCTTTCTTCAGGCAAAACGATACAGCGCTTGATTGTGCGCAAGACGCAGTAGCGCCGGGTCATTTTCTTGTCCGTCGTGACTGCCTTGTATCGCCTTGTTCACGTGTTGCGATCAATAAAAACATTCCCTCTGGAATGTTATATCTGCGCAGTTAACGTCGCGCCGCTTGTTCGTTGCGTCTGGCTTGATCGACCGCAAAACCACCGTATCGCATTCGTCCATAAAATGAACTAAGATGGTCATCCCGGATTTCAATAAGTAAGTCAGACCACCCCGGAAAGACTTCAGAATTTTTCTACCAAAGGAGTGAAACATGGATGATGTCGTCATTGTTGCAGCACAGCGAACAGCGGTCGGTAAGTTCGGTGGTTCTTTATCGAAAATTGCCGCCTCGGATCTCGGTGCGCAAGTCATCAAAGCCCTGCTGGCGAAGACAGGCATCAAGCCCGAAAGTATCAGCGAAGTGATTCTTGGCCAGGTGTTGACTGCCGGTGTCGGTCAAAACCCTGCGCGCCAGGCAGTGATCCGTTCCGGTTTGCCTGATATGGTACCGGCATTCGTGGTCGGCAAGGTATGCGGCAGCGGTCTCAAGGCGGTGGCGCTGGCTGCGCAGGCGATCAAGTGTGGTGACGCGCAGATCGTCATCGCCGGCGGTCAGGAAAACATGAGCGCCTCGCCGCACGTATTGAACAATTCGCGCGACGGTTTCCGCATGGGTGATGCCAAGCTGACCGATACCATGATTGTCGACGGCCTGTGGGACGTCTATAACCAGTACCACATGGGGATCACCGCTGAAAATGTCGCCAAGAAGTTCGATATTTCGCGCCAGCAACAAGACGAATTCGCCGCCGCTTCGCAAAACAAGGCAGAAGCCGCGCAAAAGGCTGGCAAGTTCAAGGATGAAATCGTGCCTATCGAAATCAAGGGCAAGAAAGAATCCGTGTTCTTCGATACCGATGAATTCGTCAAGTCGGGTGTCACTGCCGAAGCGCTGTCTGCGCTGCGTCCTGCCTTTAACAAGGAAGGCACAGTCACTGCCGGCAATGCTTCCGGTATTAATGACGGCGCCGCTGCGGTGGTCGTGATGTCGGCCAAGCTGGCGGCTGAACTGGGCCTGCCGGTGCTGGCTCGGATCAAGTCGTATTCCTCGGCCGGACTCGATCCGAGCATCATGGGCATGGGCCCGGTACCGGCTTCGCAACTGGCATTGAAGAAAGCCGGCTGGACCGCGCAAGATCTGGATCTGATGGAAATCAACGAAGCTTTTGCGGCGCAAGCGATTGCCGTCAACAAGCAAATGGAGTGGGATACCAGCAAGATCAACGTCAACGGCGGCGCTATTGCCATTGGTCACCCGATCGGTGCCTCAGGCTGTCGCGTGCTGGTCACGTTGCTGCACGAAATGGTGCGGCGCGATGCCAAGCGCGGTCTGGCTAGCCTGTGTATCGGCGGCGGCATGGGTGTGGCGCTGACAGTCGAGCGCTGATGTAGTCTGACCGGTGCAGCTTGGCCGGTCGCGACGACAGAACATGCCGGTCTCAGTCGAGATCGGCATTTTTTATTGGCTGGCGGGGAAGGGATCATGGACACTACGCGTATCGATAAATGGCTGTGGGCGGCACGCTTTTTCAAGACCCGTACGCTAGCTAGCGACGCCGTTGAGCGCGGCAAGGTCAAGCTCAACGACGAGCGTACCAAGCCTTCGCATCAGGTGCGTGTCGGCGACAAACTGCTGATCGACAACGGCGCCACCGAGTGGCAAGTGCTGGTGTGCGCCATTGCCGACAAACGCGGTTCAGCGGCGCAGGCGCAGACCCTGTACGGCGAAACTGCCGCCAGTGTTGAAAAGCGACGCCTACTGGCAGAACAGCAACATTTCTTTCAGGAACCGACCGCTGCTTTCAAAGGCCGCCCGACCAAACGCGATCGCCGTTTGCTCGATCATTCCACTTCCTGAGCACCTGCGCTGACGTACGCGCGTTTGCGCTGTGTTGCGTCGCCGTCAATTACGGCAGGTCTGCATTTTTTGTTTGACATTTGTCATTCAATGAATAATAGTACGACCGTTCGTATAAAAAATTTAGAGCTGCCCCTAGAAAGTATAAAAACATAAAGCGGGGAGGAGCAGCAGGCTTCAACGAAGTTTTTTGAGACATACTGCAATGATTGAAACATCATCCGCCGCCATACGACCCAAATTCATGCGTAAGGGAGAGTTGACGCGCGTCGCCATTCTCGACGTCGCGCTCGAACTGGCCAGCCGCGACGGACTGGAAGGGCTGACCATTGGTTTGCTCGCGGAAAAAATGAAGATGAGCAAATCGGGTGTATTCGCTCATTTTGGTTCACGCGAAGATTTGCAAATCGAAGTGGTGCGCCTGTATCACCATCGTTTTGAGCAAGAAGTTTTCTATCCAAGTCTCAAGGAAGCACGCGGTTTGCCGCGTCTGCGCGGCATGTTTGCGCGTTGGGTCAAACTGGTCAGCGTGGAAATCGCTCTCGGCTGTATTTATATCAGCGGTGCGGTGGAATACGACGACCGCCCCGGTGCCATTCGCGACCATCTGGTGGCGATGGTGCAAGCCTGGCGCGATGCGCTGCAGCGTTGTACCAATCAAGCCATTGAGATGGGGCATCTGCGCAGCGACATCAACGTCGAGCAAATGGTCTATGAAACCTATGGTCTGATTTTGGCCTTGCATCACGATGCCCGTTTTTTGCGTATTCCTGGTAGTGTCGAACGGGCTCAGGCCGGTTTTGACCGCCTCATTGACAGTTACCGCAATACGCCGTTTCCCGAGGTTGCCGCTGCTTCTGCAGCAGGCGCCAAGAGCTCTCAATCGTCTGCGCAAAACGCAGCCTGAGCATTCATAAATTATTCAGACCCGCAGGAGACAAACACCATGCCACAATACATCGCCCCGCTACGCGACATGCAATTCGTGTTGCACGAACTACTCAAGGTCGAAGACGTCCTCAAGACCCTGCCAGCCCACGCGGACACCAATCGCGAGCTGATTGATCAGGTGTTGGAAGAGGGCGGGAAATTTACCTCGCAGGTGTTGTTCCCGCTGAACCACTCGGGTGACCGCGAAGGTTGCCACTATGATCAGGCCAGCAAAACCGTGACGCCGCCCAAGGGTTTCAAGGACGCCTACAAGCAATACGTGGATGCCGGCTGGGCAGCGTTGTCCTGCGATCCCGAGTTCGGCGGTCAAGGCTTGCCGCTGGTGTTGAACAATTCCTTCTACGAAATGCTGAATTCGGCCAACCAGGCCTGGACCATGTATCCAGGCTTGTCGCACGGTGCCTACGAATGTCTGCACGCGCATGGCACGGATGAGCAAAAAGCGCTGTATCTGCCCAAGCTGGTCTCCGGCGAATGGACCGGCACCATGTGCCTGACCGAATCGCACTGCGGCACTGACCTCGGTCTGCTGCGTTCCAAGGCCGAGCCACAGGCAGATGGTTCCTACAAGATCACCGGCAGCAAGATCTTCATCTCGGCCGGTGAGCATGATATGTCGGCCAACATCATTCATCTGGTGCTGGCGCGTTTGCCGGATGCGCCGACCGGTTCCAAGGGCATTTCGCTGTTTATCGTGCCGAAGTACATGCCCAACGCTGACGGTTCCGTGGGCGCGCGCAATCCGATCACTTGCGGCGCGATCGAAGAAAAAATGGGCATTCACGGCAATGCCACCTGTCAGATGAATCTCGATGGCGCCACCGGCTGGCTCATCGGCGGACCGCACAAGGGCTTGAACGCGATGTTCGTGTTCATGAACGCTGCACGTCTGGGCGTGGGCATGCAGGGCCTGGGCCTGACCGAAGTGGCATACCAGAATGCACTGGTGTACGCCAAGGATCGCATCCAGATGCGTAGCCTGACCGGCCCGAAGGCGCCGGACAAGGCCGCCGACCCCATCATCGTGCATCCCGATGTACGCCGCATGCTGCTCACAGGCAAAGCCTATGCTGAAGGCGCGCGGGCGTTTTGTTCCTACGTCGCTTTGCAACTGGACAAGGAACTCAATCACCCGGATGAAGAAGTGCGCAAGGACGCCGCCGATCAGGTCGCACTGCTGACGCCGGTGATCAAGGCTTTCATTACCGACAACGCCTGGATCGCCACTTCCGAATGTCTGCAAGTCTATGGCGGCCACGGTTTCATTGCCGAATGGGGCATGGAGCAGTATGTGCGCGACGCTCGCATCAACATGATTTACGAAGGCACCAACACCATCCAATCATTGGATTTGCTGGGGCGCAAGATTCTGGCCGACAACGGCGCCAAGTTGAAAAAATTCGGTGCTCAGGTACAGGCCTTCATTGAAGACAACGGCACCGATGAAGCCATGTCGGAGTTCATCTCGCCGCTGGCCGATATTGGTGACAAGGTCTCCAAGCTGACGATGGAAATCGGCATGAAGGCGTTCCAGAATCCGGACGAAGTCGGCGCCGCCGCTGTGCCTTACCTGCGCGTGGTAGGCCACATGGTGTATGCCTATTTCTTCGCGCAAATGGCCAAGATCGCGTTGGAAAAACAGGACGGCGGCGACAAGTTCTATACCGCCAAACTGGCGACGGCACGCTTCTATTTCGCCCGTCTGTTGCCTGAAACCGCGACCCTGATCCGTCAGGCCCGCGCCGGTTCTGCCAGCCTGATGGCGCTCGACGCCGACCTGTTCTAGTTGTCTGTCGGTTTTTGTATGAAGGCCGTCATGTGGCCGTCATACAGAGACCGCAAGCTGTGAAACCAAATGGAGCGTCGTACAGTGGCAACAGCTTTGTAGTTTGCCAGGCCTTGTCCGACTTTCCGCCGGTTGCCGTCCCTTGAGGTGCGGCAACCCCTCTGCCTCATTTTGCCTTTCTAAAGGAGACATGCGTGTCCAACTTCATCGTCAAAAAAGTAGCCGTCCTCGGCGCGGGTGTGATGGGCGCCCAGATTGCTGCGCACTGCATCAACGCTAAAGTGCCCGTCATCCTGTTCGATCTGCCGGCCAAGGAAGGCCCGAAAAACGGCATCGTCCAGCGCGCCATCGAAAATCTCAAGAAACTCAGCCCGGCGCCGCTGGCCAATAAGGAAGATGCCGCACTGATTCAGGTCGCCAACTATCAGGATGATCTGGAACTGCTCAAGGGCTGTGACCTGATCATCGAAGCCATCGCCGAACGCATGGACTGGAAGCATGACCTGTATCAGAAGGTCGCTCCTTTCATCGCTCCCAATGCCATCTTCGCTTCCAATACGTCGGGTTTGTCGATCACGGCGCTGTCGGAAGGCTTCAATGCCGAACTCAAGGCGCGCTTTTGCGGCGTGCACTTCTTCAATCCGCCGCGCTACATGCATCTGGTCGAACTGATTCCGACCGCGACCACCCAGCCGGCCATTCTCGATCAACTCGAAGCCTTCCTCACCACCACCCTGGGCAAAGGCGTGGTGCGTGCTTTCGATACGCCTAACTTCGTGGCTAACCGGATTGGCGTGTTCGGCATTCTGGCCACCGCCATCGAAGCCGAAAAATATGGCCTGTCAGTCGACGTCGTCGACGACCTGACCGGTGCCAAGCTGGGCCGTGCCAAGTCCGGCACCTTTCGTACCGCTGATGTGGTCGGTCTGGATACCATGGGCCATGTGATCAAGACCATGCAGGACAACCTCAAAGATGATCCCTTCTTCAGCAGCTACGCCACGCCGCCTTTGCTGGACAAGCTGATCGAAAAAGGCGCGCTGGGACAAAAGAGCGGCGCCGGTTTCTACAAGAAAGTTGGCAAGGATATCCTGCGCATTGATGCAGCCACGGGTGAGTATGTCACCGGCGGCGGCAAGGCAGATGACATCATCGGCCGCATCCTGAAAGAAAAGGATCCGGTCAAGCGCATGAAAGCGCTGCACGATTCGGCCAATCCGCAAGCGCAATTCCTGTGGGCTATCTTCCGCGATGCCTTCCATTACATCGCCGTGCATCTGGAATCGGTGGCCGACAATGCCCGCGATGTCGACTTCGCCATGCGTTGGGGCTTCGGCTGGAGCGTCGGCCCGTTCGAGACGTGGCAAGCCGCCGGCTGGCAACAGATCGCCACCTGGGTCAAGGAAGATATTGACGCCGGTCGTGCGCTGTCGAGCGCGGCATTGCCGGCCTGGGTGTTTGATGGCCAGGTCAGCCAAAATGCGGGCGTGCACAGCGCACAAGGTTCATGGTCGCCATCGAAGAAGACCTTTGTCGGCCGTTCCGAACTGCCGGTGTATCAACGTCAAGCCTTCCGCGCACCGCTGGTGGGCGAAGGCGCCGCCGACGGCAAGACTGCCGGCAGCACCTTCTTTGAAGATGACTCGGTACGCATCTGGCATCAAAACGACGATGTGCTGATCCTGTCCTTCAAGACCAAGATGCATGTCATTGGTCAAGGCGTGGTCGACGGCATGAACAAAGCCATCGATGAAGCCGAAAAGAATTTCAAGGGTCTGGTGATCTGGCATGCCGACGCTGCCGAAGGCGGCGCCTTCTCAGCCGGTGCCGATCTGCAGTCGATGCTGCCGCTGTTCATGTCCGGCGGCGTCAAGGCGATCGAGCCAGCCGTGCATCAGCTGCAACAGGCGCATCAACGTTTGAAATACGCCAATGTGCCCGTGGTTGCCGCAGTGGCCGGTCTGGCTTTGGGCGGTGGCTGCGAATTGCTGTTGCACGCCGCCAAGCGCGTGGCATCGATTGAATCCTACATCGGTCTGGTCGAAGTCGGCGTCGGTCTGATTCCGGCCGGTGGCGGTCTCAAGGAAGCGGCAGTGCGCGCGGCCAAGGATGCTCGCGGCAACGACATTTTGCAATTCCTCAAAGACTACATGCTGGCAGCGGCTACCGCCAATGTCTCCAAGTCGGCGCTGGAAGCACGCAAGCTGGGCTACCTTAAGGCCGACGACGTGATCGTCTTCAATGCCTACGAGCTGTTGCATGTGGCCAAGGTAGAAGCGCGCGCCATGTTCGACTCCGGCTATCGTCCGGCCTTGCCACCACAAGTACCGGTGGTCGGTCGTTATGGTGTCGCCACCATCATGGCGCAACTGGTCAACATGCGTGACGGTGGCTTCATCTCCGCGCATGACTTCAAGCTGGGTCAGATGATTGCCGAAATCGTCAGTGGCGGGCTGGTCGAAGAAGGTAGTGTGGTCAGCGAACAATGGTTGCTGGATCTGGAGCGCAAGGCATTCATGGAATTGCTGAACCATCCCAAGACCCAGGAACGCATCATGGGCATGATGCAGACCGGCAAACCAGTCCGTAACTAACGCACGCAGCCACGTAAAAATTCAGGAGCCACAAATGACCAAACAACTTCAAGATGCCTACATCGTCGCTGCGACGCGTACGCCTATCGGCAAAGCGCCGCGCGGTATGTTCAAGAATGTGCGTCCGGACGATCTGCTGGTGCGCGCGATTCAATCGGCCATGGCGCAAGTGCCCGGCCTGGATCCGAAATTGATCGAAGACGCCATCATCGGCTGTTCCTTTCCGGAAGGCGCACAAGGTCTCAACATGGCGCGCAATGCCGTGTTGCTGGCCGGTTTGCCCAACACCATCGGCGGTGTCACCGTCAACCGTTACTGCGCCTCCGGCATTACCGCCATTGCGATGGCAGCGGACCGCATTCGCGTCGGCCAGGCCGATGTGATGATCGCCGGCGGTGCCGAGTCGATGTCGATGGTGCCGATGATGGGCTTCCATCCATCGATCAACATGGGCGCGTTCAAGGATGAAAACATCGGCATGGCCTACGGTATGGGTCTGACCGCAGAAAACGTTGCCAAGCAATGGAAAGTCTCGCGCGAAGCGCAGGACAATTTTGCGCTGACATCGCATCAGCGTGCCATCGCCGCTCAACTGGCGGGTGAATTTGATGACGAAACCACGGCCGTCGAGATTGTCGAGCATTTCCCTAATCTGGCCAGCGGTCAGATCGATGTCAAGACCCGCACCGTCAGCAAGGATGAAGGCGCGCGCGCCGAGAGCAGCTACGATGCATTGGCTAAACTGAAACCGGTGTTTGCCGCCAAGGGCAGCGTGACCGCCGGTAACAGCTCGCAAACTTCGGACGGTGCCGGTGCGCTGATTCTGGTCAGCGAAAAGATCCTCAAGCAATTCAACCTGACTCCGCTGGCGCGTTTCTCCTCGTTTGCGGTGCGCGGTGTGCCACCGGAAATCATGGGTATCGGTCCTAAGGAAGCGATTCCTGCGGCCTTGCGCGCGGCCGGCATCAGCCAGGATCAACTGGACTGGATCGAGTTGAACGAAGCCTTTGCCGCACAAGCGTTGGCAGTGATCGGCGACCTCGGTCTGGATCCTGCCAAGGTCAACCCGATGGGGGGCGCGATTGCGCTCGGCCACCCGCTCGGTGCCACCGGTGCGATTCGCGCCGCCACTACGATTCATGCGATGCGTCGCAAGAATCTGAAGTACGGCATGGTAACCATGTGCGTTGGTACCGGCATGGGTGCGGCAGGTATTTTCGAACGCATGTAAGTGTGTTTTGAAAAATTGAGAATAATAATTAGATCAAGCCGTACGGATTGAAACCGTACGGCTTTTTTTCATCGGGAGACATATGGAAATCGACATCAGCAAAGAGCAGGGCATCCTTACCCTCACGTTCAATCGTGTTGAGCGCAAGAACGCCATCACCGCCGCCATGTATCAACAAATGGCCGACGCCCTCAAGGACGCTGAGGCCGATCCGACGATTCGCGTCATCCTGTTTGCCGGCAAGCCGCAGGTGTTCACCGCCGGCAATGATCTGGAAGATTTTTTGAAGAATCCGCCCAACCAGAAAGATGCGCCGGTATTCCAGTTCCTGTGGGCCATCAGCCATGCCAGCAAGCCGCTGGTGGCGGCAGTAGCCGGCGCAGCAGTGGGCATAGGCACGACCTTGCTATTGCATTGCGACCTGGTGTATGCCGCCGACAATGCCAAATTGTCGATGCCGTTTGCGCAACTGGGTTTGTGTCCGGAAGCCGCAGCATCCTTGTTGTTGCCGCAGATTGCCGGCTATCAGCGCGCTGCCGAGAAGCTGCTGCTGGGCGAAGCTTTCGGTGCTGAAGAGGCGCGTGAGATGGGCATCGTCAACCGTGTGCTGCCGCTCGAGGAACTGTTGCCATTCGCGCAGGCACAGGCGGCCAAACTGGCAGCCTTGCCGCCGAGCTCGATTCGTGTCACCAAGCAATTGATGAAGAGCCATCAGACGGCGTTCATCGAAACGCAGATGACGAGCGAGGTCCAGCATTTTTCCAAGATGCTCACCGGTGCCGAAGCGAAGGAAGCATTTACGGCCTTCTTTGAAAAGCGCAAGCCGGATTTTTCGAAGTTTTCTTGATTGTTGCAGGGGCCGCGCTCAGCTGAACCCTGCCGTCCTACCGCGCTTTGTGTATCGTTCTCATCGGCGAGGCCGATTCCTGTCACCGGCCGAAATTTCCACGCAAAAGTCGATGAATGCCTGGACTGCCGCTGGCGGCAACCGACGAGATGGCCGGATCAGGTAAAGCGGAAATGTCTCTCCCGGCCAATCGGAGAACAGCTCGACCAAGGCGCCACTGTCCAGCAATGGCTCCATCCCCAGCGCAAGCACCTGTGAAATGCCTGCACCGGCAATGGAGGCGGTGACCATGGTGTTGGCATCGGTGAGGGTGAGCCTTCCCTTGGTCTGGATCCGCAGGACTTCGTTGCCACGATGAAATTCCCAGTTGAAAGGCCTACCTCGCAGGGGATCGATGAACTGGATGCAATTGTGGTCCACCAGCGCTGCGGGATGCCGGGGGTGGCCGTGCTTTTTCAGGTAGGCCGGCGCGGCTACTGTTAATACCCGCGTATCCATCAATTTCAGTGATGACATGGCCGAGGATGGCTGCTGTCCAAAGCGCACGGCTACGTCAATGCCCTCGGCCACCAGGTCTCCTGCATCCGAAAACGCCACGCTGATCAGCTCAATCTCGGGATATTTCTCGGTGAACGTATGGATGCGCGGCGCCAGGATGTGACCCGAAAAAAGCGGATTCAGGCCCACTCGCAAGCTGCCACGCGCGCTCGTGGCAGAGCTCGAGACTGCATTGGCAGCTTCCTCGATGCCTGACAGGTGGGGCGCTGCCAGTTGGTACAGGCGGGCGCCATCGTCGGTCAGATGTAAGGCCCGCGTCGTGCGTTCCAGCAGGCGTATACCAATTCTTTCCTCCAGGCGCGTGATCGCACGGCTGACGCCCGACGCTGACAGCCCCAGCACCTCGGCTGCCTTGGTAAAGCTTCCCGTCTCCACCACCGCGGCCAGCACACTCATTCCTGAGAGCAGGCGTCCATCGAAGCTCATTGCATACTCCTTTGACTTTTAGCAAAGATGATTTGCTTTATCCCATCTTAATCAAAGATCTCCCTCCACGTAAAGTGCTTGCAACGACGTGCCAACTAGGCCGCCGCGATTGGCCTGAAGGCTTCGAGCCGATCAAATCACCAGTCAATGTCAGTCAACCCTGTGGAGAGCATCATGACAAATTCGCAACGCACCCTGTTCAAAGGCGGCACCATAGTGACCATGGACGCCAAGCTCCCCAATTGGGCTATCGGCGACGTCCTGGTCGAAGGTGGCCGCATCGTGGCCGTGGGCCCTCAGCTTGTTGCCGGTGACGTCGAAATCATCGACGCGACAGGTCACATCGTCATGCCCGGCCTGATCGACGCCCACCATCACGCCTGGCTGGGTGCGATGCGTCGCCTCATGCCGGACGTGGACGACCTGTTCGCCTACATCGACGTCGTGGCCGAGAAGCTAGGTGCGCATTACCGTCCACTGGACATGTTCCTTAGTACCAGGCTGACCGCAGTGGCATCGCTGGACGCCGGCATCACCACCATCATCGACGCCTGCCACAGTTCGCGCAGCCCCGAACACACCGACGCCGCGCTGGATGCGCTGGAAACCAGCGGTATCCGTGCTCTGCATATGGTCGGCCCGGCGATGGACAAGAAAGCATCGTCAGCCCACCTGCCGGGCGATCTGCAACGCCTGGCCCGCAACTGGAACAATGCAGGCAGCCTGTTGAAGGTCGGCCTGTTCGGCCAGCTCAACCTGGACTGGTGGCGCGTGGCGCGCGAACTGGACATGCGCATCCTGACCGAGTTCATCGGTGACCTGGCCAAGCTAGGCCCCGATTTCGCGCAACCGGGCGTGCTGGGCAGCCACAACATTTTCAACCACTGTACCCGCGTCCCCCTGGAAACTTGGAAGTTGCTGGCCGATACCGGTGTCAACATCACCGTCAATCCGCGCTCGGACGCCCTCTTCGGCTTCGACGACGAGACCTTCGCCTACCAGATCGCCATCGATCACGGGCTCACCCCGGCCCTGGGCATCGACCTGGATACTGCCTTCGGCAGTGACATGTTCGGCGAGATGCATGCCTTGTTCGGCCAGCAGCGTTCGGCCATGCGCTATCGCCGTTTCCGTGGCGAAGCCGACGTGCCTGCACCGATCTCAGTGGAAGCGGTCCTACGGGCAGCCACCGTCAACGGCGCCCGTGCCGCCGGCCTGGAGGAGCAGATCGGAACGCTGACCCCGGGCAAGCAGGCTGACATCATCATGGTGCGCACCAGCAGCGTGGCCGTGTTTCCGGTTGGTAATGCGATCGGCACCATCGTCCAGGCAGTGGAACGTGCCGATGTCGACACTGTGATGGTGGCAGGTACCTTGCGTAAGCGCGCCGGTCAATTGGTCGATGTCGATCAGAACAAGCTGAATGCCGAGATCACCGCATCCCGCGACTATCTGATCGAGGCCAGCGGCTATCGCACCGAGCTGTTCACGGCCCAGGCCTGAGAACCGAGGACGACGTGGGCCGCTGCGACGGGACGCGCCATACCCCTCTCCATCTTCCATCTCACAGGAGACTGTCTTGCAAGCCCTCATTACCAAGTCGATGCAGGAGGCCAGTCCAGCACCGCTTCATCTTTCCCGTCCCGCGCCAGGGATCATTGCGGCGCTGTTCTGCGGCTACCTCGCGGTCGGCTTGCCGCTGCCGGTCATTCCGCTATTCATTCACGAGCGACTGGGCTTCAGCAATCTGCTGGTCGGCCTGGTCATCGGCATCCAGTTCCTGGCAACCGTCCTCGCCCGGGGCTACGCCGGGCGCCTGACCGATCAGCTCGGTGGCAAGCGCTCGGCCTTGCAGGGTGCCGTTATGTCGGCTGTGGCCGGCTTGCTCTATCTGGTGGCCGCCTGGCCCGGCATGTCGAGCAATGCCAGCCTGTTGATCGTCGTCGTCGGGCGCCTAGTCGCCGGATTGGGCGAGAGCCAATTCGTCACCGGTTGCGTATCTTGGTCGATCGCCTCGGTGGGACCGCAACGGGCAGGTATGTCTATGTCCTGGACCGGGATTGCCATGTTTGCCGCACTGTCTATCGGGGCACCCATTGGGATGGCTCTCTACCAGCATTATGGCCTAGCTGCCGCAATGATTTCCTGCATCCTCGCTCCCATAGTCGCAGCGCTCATTGCGCAGGGTTCCACGGTCTATTTATCGACCGGAGCCAATCGTCTGCCCTTCCTCTTGGTGCTGGGCCGGATCTGGCGTGAAGGTGTAGGCCTTATGCTGCAAGGAGTGGGATTGTCGGGATTGACCGCCTTTGCCTCGCTCTACTTTGCCGCCCGCCATTGGGACAACGCCGGCCTGGTGATGACGGCCTTCGGCATTGGCTTCATCTTTGTGCGTTTGGTGTTCGGACATCTTCCCGACCAACTCGGTGGCTACCGGGTGGCGCTGTGCTCGCTGCTGGTCGAAGCAGCAGGACAAGCACTGCTGTGGGCTGCACCCAATGAATGGCTGGCACTGGCCGGCGCACTGGTCACGGGCTTGGGGTGTGCACTGGTATTCCCAGCGCTGGGCGTGGAAGCCCTCAAAAGGGTCCCCCCTGCCAACCGTGGCAGCGCAATGGGTGCTTTCGTCGCCTTCCTCGACATTGCCTATGGCATCTCGGGACCGGCTGCCGGTGTCATCGCCGGTCACTTCGGCTACGCTGTCGTCTATCTGTTCGGTACTGCATGCGCCCTGGCGGGAGCCGTCCTGGCTGCCGGGTCGAGCAGTACACAAGCCTGATCATCAGGTCCTGCCGCCCTGCCGACGGCAGGACGGATCGTTCAACAAGGAGAAACTCATGTCACGCATTTTCATTTCCGGTTCATCCACCGGCCTGGGCCTGATGGCCGCCCAGCATCTGATTCAACAGGGACACACCGTTGTCCTGCATGCTCGAAATGCCAGCCGTGCGGCCGAAACTCGTCGCGCCTGCCCCAAGGCGCAGGCCATCGTCACAGGTGATCTGGAAACCGTCGAGGGCGCGATCAAGCTCGCCGGTGAGGTGAATGCCCTGGGACGGTTCGATGCCGTCATCCACAACGCGGCAGTGGGTTACCGGGAAGTGCATCGCCTGACCGGGGATGGCCTGCCCCACGTGTTTGCCATCAACACGCTGTCTACCTACATCCTCACGGCCTTGATCGAGCGCCCCGCACGGCTGGTCTACCTGAGTTCTGGCATGCATCATCACGTCCGCCCGAATCTGGAGGACATCCTCTGGCAGGAACGTCGCTGGAACGGCGCCGATGCCTATGCCGAGAGCAAGTTGCACGACGCCATGCTGGCCATGGCAATCGCCCGTCGCTGGCCCGACGTCTTGTCCAACTCGCTGGAGCCGGGTTGGGTGCCCACCAAGATGGGCGGGCCTGGGGCCCCCGATGATATGCAGCAGGCACACCTGACGCAAGCATGGTTGGTCGCCGCAGACGACATCAAGGCTAAGGTCACGGGGCAGTATTTTTATCATCTCAAGCGTATGGCGCCCAATCCTACTGCGCACGATTCTGTCCAGCAGGATCTTCTGATCGACATCTGCGCGAATATCTCCGGTATTGCCTTATCCAAGTGATGGCGAGTTGACGTGCCTGACTTGTCAGAACCAAGGTGGGTACGAGCTCACGCCTTGACCAGCAGAGTCGTTTGGTCCGAATCAATGGACCTATTTGGTAACGTAAGCCCCCAGTGCGATGAAGAACTTCGTCGGTTAGTTCAAGCCGCTTGAGGGCGCTCTCATCCTCTATGGGAATAACTAGCTCAATCAGGCTTCTGCAACGGTGCTGACAGCAGCCATGGAGGGGAAAAAGGCAGTGTGTCGTGGGAGAACAGGATGCAGTGTTCGACCTTGAGGGCGATCGGTGCGACGACGCTTTCTGTCAATGTGATCAGTTAATCCTGCAATGTGAACAGAAGCTGTCGATGTCTCTGTTTCAGCATCCATTTTGCCAGGCAGTGTGCCCAGTTGATCGTCATATTGTTCATATGATTCCGATCTGAGTGTGCAGCTCAGATCGAACTAGGTGTCCAACATAGCCCGAAATATGCACTCCCATTAAAGACACCTCTTTTGATATTTTTTGCGAGTGTGGTCGTCGCTTACCGCAAGGCACCGCACAGCGCGGGCTACGATCGGGTAACCCGGGCCATGTGGCGCTGCTTCCTGGCTAATGGCGCTAATAATCGAATGCGGCCTGCAGCTCGTTTTTGCTTGTCTTTCCTTCATGCAGCAACAACATGAGCAGCAAACGCGCTTTTTGCGGGCTCAAATCTCCTGCCATCACAGCACCGGCATCAAATGTTGTCTTGCCGCCGCCAGGAAACCCATAAACCGGCATGGTACGGCCGTTATACACGCGGGTCGAGATCACCACAGGCACGTTCTTGGACAAAGCATATTTCACCGCCTCGAACATGGAAACATTCATGTTCCCCATACCCACCGCCTGTACTACGATTCCCTTCGCACCTTGATCTACCGCGTAGCGTAGCAAGGCTCCGTCAGCACCGCCAAACATAGACAGAATTTCTACGCGCGGCATATCGCCGACACCGATATCGATGTGCTGACGGCGTAGCGCCACTCGTGAAAACACCACCTTGTCATCCCACACTTCGCCAAGGAAACCGAAATCGCCAGACTTGAAGGTTTCCACATCTCCAGTGTGCGTTTTTGTCACGCTCCGGGCAGCGTTGATTTGATTGTTCATCGCCACCATCACGCCCTTGCCCTTTGCTTCTGCGGTCGTGGCGATCCGAATGGCGTTGAGCAGATTACGCGGCCCATCGAAGTCGGCTTCCGATGCGTTGCGTTGCGCCCCAATGAGCACGACGGGCTTGTCGGACTTGACGGTCAGATCAAGCCAATAAGCAGTCTCTTCCATGGTGTCCGTACCTTGCGAAACCACTACCCCTGCCACTTCCGGCCTGGCAAGCGCATCATCGACCGCCTTCGTCAAACGCGACCACCATTTCGGTTCCACATAGTTGGCCGACATGTTGGAGAAATTATTCACTTCAATCGTTGCAAATTTGGCTGCATCTGGCACAGTCTTCATCAGATCATCACCAGAAATCGCCGGGACGACGCCCTTGGTCACAGGATCAACTTTCATAGCAATCGTGCCGCCAGTGGCGATGAACTGCACAACCGGCTTGCCCTGTGCCAGCGCGGCACCTGAAACCAGACAACAAGCGACAAAGGCAATAACACAGCGCTTCGGCATCAGGATGCGACGAAGTTTCGTTATAAAAATATCCGACCGATACATTGCAGGGGAATTCATGATGTCTCCTAATTTTTTATTTATAAAAGAGCGCAGCAAATATGCATACGACTCAGGCTGGCTCGAGCACTGTAGCGTCAATTCAGGAACCGGCAATAAAGTGACATTGACGGTTTTCAGTATGAATGTCGTCTTTCAGACTTAGCCTGACGCACATTGAGCAAATATCGCGCCAGTCGAAGGAGCTCACATTGAAAATTGCAACATGTTGATTTCATTGCCTCAATTATGCGCTCGCTACCAATCCATTGCGGAATTTCAGAATTTTTTATCGAAGGTATGCGGTTTGCCGCAAAATCGCAGCTAAAAAACTGTCGATGGCCTGGATCGGGGTTATCGTAGCCCCGCCGTTGGCGACCAACCGTAGTGGGCCGCTAGTAGAGGGCCGCAATCGGCCAGGAGCGGATGCTATAAAGGCTGGATTTTCGTATTGGAAAATTCTTCAATGATTAAACGCCTGGATTAAATAAAATAACGAAATGACGTCACATACCCTACTACGTTCTTTAATCTCGGCCTCCTCTGTACCTGGTGCATCAATGGCGGTCATTCGCGACGGCGCGTTGACAATGACTGCTGTCGGTGTCAGAGATAACGTCAAAGGTGAGCCTGTCGACGATCAAACTGTGTTTGATGCAGCATCACTAAGTAAGCCTATGGTGGCTTATGCGGTACTCCAGCTTGTGGATGCCGGCATGATCAATCTAGATGAGGCACTTTCTGCGTATGTCTCTCCTATCGTGGAAGACTCTCCCGCAGCGGCAAGAATCACGACGCGCCATATTCTTACTCATACATCAGGACTGCCCAATTTGTGGAGCAAAGATCCCCCGCAAGTGCATTTTCATCCAGGTACCCGATTTAGCTATTCCAGCGTTGGTTTTTCCTATCTTCAACGCGCCATTGAAGCGATAACGGGTGAGTCTCTGGAAACCAACATGAAGCGACTTGTATTCGAACCGCTTGGCATGAGATCGTCCAGTTTTGAATGGCAACATCAATTCGCTAATAATGTGGCACAGCCACATGAAAACGATGAGCGGCTCGAAAAACATCACCCACCACGTGCTAGTGCTTCTTACTCGCTTCAAACGACCGCAACTGACTACGGTGCCTTTCTTGCCGCTGTGCTGAGTGGCGACCGACTGCAGGAAGCAACAAGCAAGCAATGGCTAAGCCCAGCTATCAATGCGACAAAGGGAACTGCCGAGCATCTGGAAAGCTTGCCAACGGAAAGCGAAAAAGACATTGGCTGGGGGCTGGGCTGGGGATTGGAGCTTAGCCGCTGCACGTTCTTCCAATGGGGGAAAATATCTGGCGTGCGTGCATTCGTGATGGGAAGTCGACTAGAGCGCTCAGGCGTTGTCTTATTTGCTAACAGCAATACAGGTCTTCGTTTGATGAGCGATATAGTCTGCGCGGTCCTTCCTGGAGAACATCCTGCCATTCAATGGCTACAAACGTGCGTTTCTGAGGATTAAACCAATGAAACACAAAGCCTCATTGAGTGCCCTTCACGCGGCCGTCGATGTCCGCAATCGGTCAGGAGCGGGCACGGAGATAACAGCAATTTCACTTTCGCCAAGACCTAGCCTTATGTAATACTTACGAGTAGAACACCGCGAAAAACGGCCTCTGCATTTTTGGCTATTAAGCTACTCAATCAGAGCGCCGCGTACACGTCAACCAGCACTTATGCGTGGTCGGCCAGCGTTTCCCCCGACATCAGTCGGATTTTATTGCGACTGTCGTGCTTTAGCACGACTTGCCGTATTTATTGGAACGCGCCATGAACATACCTTTTAGCTTGTCAACGTCATCAGTAAATTCCCCAATCACAATCGTAGGTGCCGGTCTGGGTGGATTGACACTCGCCCGCGTTCTGCACATGAATGGCATCCAAGCGACGATCTATGAGGCCGATGCGTCACCGGATGTGCGTGCGCAAGGCGGATTGCTGGATATCCATGAATACAATGGCCAGCTTGGGCTAAGGGCTGCAGGTCTCTACGAGAAGTTCCTGGATCTCGTTATTCCGAGCGAGGATGCCAAACGGGTGGTCGACAAGCGCGGCAACGTTCTGCTCGATAAGCCCGGTCTGGTTGGCACCACTAGGCCTGAGGTAGATAGAGGCGAGCTTCGCCGGCTTCTCATTGAGTCATTACCTTTGGATGCGATCAAGTGGGGGTGCAAAGTCATAAAAACGACTCCCCTGGCTGACGGACATCATCTGCTCGATTTCGCCGATGGTTCTTCGGTAACGTCCAATCTCCTGGTTGGCGCTGACGGCGCATGGTCAAAAATTCGTCCCCTTGTTTCTGCTGCAAAGCCGATATACGTCGGCACTACGTTCATAGAGACCAGCATGTTCGATAGCGACATGCGACATAGGGCAAGCGCGGATGCAATTGGCAGTGGTACGCTGATGGCCGTTGAGCCGGGCAAAGGCATCTTGGCGCATCGTTATGCGAATGGGGTCTTGCATATATACATAGCGTTGAATAGGCCCGAGGCATGGATTGGCACGATTGATTTCAGCAAGCCGTTATCAGAGCTGAAAACAGAGCTGAAAACGGGACTGAAACGTATCGCCGACGAATTTAACGGCTGGGCTCCTCAGTTGACGGCATTAATTACCGATGGGGAGACTGAACCGGTTGTCAGGCCGCTATACGCTCTTCCGATCAACCATCGATGGCAACGTGTGCCTGGCGTCACATTAGTGGGCGACGCCGCGCATTTGATGTCGCCATTTGCGGGCGAAGGCGCCAACCTTGCAATTTATGATGGCGCCGAGCTGGGAAAAGCTATCTGTGCAAATCCTGGCGAAATTGAGGTCGCATTGGAAGAGTATGAGCAAGCTTTGTTTCCACGTAGCCAGGCTGCGGCCGCGCAAACGTTTCGCAACCATCAGCGTTTCTTTGGAGCCGATGCGCCAAGGAGCGTCGTGGAACTTTTTGCTGGGTATTAGCCTGCTTGAGCATTTCAGATGTCGAGACGTCGTTCACTCATCCACTTAACAATTTTTGGATCACGGTGCGAGAAAAAACTGCTGTCGCCCGTTTCCAATGTCGAAATGCTCGCCATTTCACCTGCATCGAGGCTGAAATCAAATACCTGCAGATTCTCAGCCATACGTTCGCGGCGTACTGATTTGGCGAGAGCGACGATGTCGCGCTGAATCAGCCAGCGCAAGACGACTTGTCCGACCGATTTTCCATGCTTTGCACCAATGTCGGCGAGCAACGCGTTTTGGAAAAGATTGTTTCGGCCTTCGGCAAAGGGCGCCCAGAAATTGCATGCTTTCACAGCCTCACACGGCTATCGGAAGGCGGCCCAGGCAATCAGTGCAGAGAACATCCCCAACGCCACCGAGCTCAGCTGCTGAATCTTGCGGGGGCTGATAAAAGTCAGACGCTTGTTATTCAATGCATTCCCTACACCGATCCAGATCGCGCCTATTGGCGCCAGCAGACAGGCAAAAGAAACCATCGCGAATACATAGGCCGGTAGTGTCTCGAAGGTATGGGCCGGGAAGATCACCAGCGCGAACAATAGTCCTTTCGGGTTCAGGAGGGTCGCCACCAATAATATTTTTGGCGTGATGCTTCTTTGTTGCGGCGTTTGCAATAACCCGGCATCGCGCCAGACCTTAATTGCGGTATAGGCGAGGTAACAACTACTGGCGACTTTGACCAGCGTAGCGATCCATGGGAATTGCAACTGGATGGGCGCCAGCAAGATGCCCCACATCGAAATGGAGATGACGTATCCGGCCAACTCAAAGGCGAGCAGGAACAGGGCCCGGCGGATACCCAATCCGAAACCGGCCAGAGCCAGCAAGGTGTTTGTCGGTCCCGGTGTTAACAGAACCAACGCGACACTTAGCAAGAAGATAAAAGAATGAAAATCAAAGGACATGAAGATCGAGGGCTGTTAACCGTGGATGGTGAGTGTGAGTACGGTGCTGGTGTGCGAAGCGTGCCGTGCATCGATTATCAACAAATGGCCGACGCCGTCAAGGATGGCGAGGAGGATTCGACCGTATCACCAAGCAATTGATGAAGAGCCATCAGACGGCGTCGTTTTCTCAAAAGCCAGAACAAAGTGCCGAGCCTAGCAACCACTCGAAGCCTTATACTCTTTAACCAGGTCCCAGCTGGCATCCTTGAATTGATACATGGAATATGACAATTCACGTAAATCGCCATCGACATTAAATGAGATTTTTCCGGTAAGTCCTTTGTAGTTGATCGCATGCAATGCATTCGTCACCGCGTGTGGTTCGGCTGTCCCAGCTTTCATGACGGCAGCGGCCAATACCTGGACTTGATCGTAAGCCGTTGCAGCGTAAATCTCGATGTGATCCCCAAACCTTTGTCGATAGGCTTTCTCGAAATTCAGTAAGGCTTCACTCTTTTGCGAGTGAACTCCTGGCACTAACGAAAAGGTAGCTTTTGCCTTTTCACCGGCAATGAGTTTGTATTGTGAATCTACTATTGCAGTCGCGGTGAAGATGGGGATATCGGAATTCAAGCCATGTATATATTTTGCAAACATTGCAGTCTGATCCCCAACGCCGGCAAATAAAACCGCATCCGGTCGTGTCGATTTTAATTTTTCGTTGACTTGATTGAAATCATAGCTATTGGGATTGAACGAATTAATGCTCACTACCTTGGCATCGAGTTGGCCAATTGATTTAATGAAGCTTTCCTTGAAGCCGTCACCAAAAAAATCGTTTGTATAAACAATGGCAAGCTTATTCTTACCCATTTCATTTACCGCAAATCTGACCAATATATCCGCACGTCGATTATCGCAAGCCACCATCCGAAATGCAGTATCGAATCCTTGATGAGTGAATGCGTAGCTCGCGACAAGGGATAGATGAGCGATGCCCGCCTGCTGATAGATGGCCGAAGAGTTGAGCGCCACCGAGCTGTTATAGAAGCCGACTACGCCCGCCACTTTGCTATGTACCAAATATTGCGCAGCAATTTTTCCGATATTTGGATTTGATTCATCATCTTGTGCCAGCAACTGAAAATGCACTTTCTTGTCATTGATGCCCAGGGCCGCCTTGTTTAGATCATCAATGGCCAGTTGTGCTGCATTGAGCATTCCCTTACCGGCAGATTGACTCATTCCGGTAATTGGCCCAACGAAACCTATATTAACGGTCTGGAAATTATCGGATGCGATAGCGGGCAGGCCGCAAAACGCCACTAGCATGCCCAAAAAGAATTTCAGAAGCTGCCTTTTGCGTATGACTGTCTTATCCACATTAGCTCCTTTTGCTCGGCGGAGGGAGCATCTCATTCATCATAACGAACAGGCGAACATAAGAACACCTTAAATTTACATAAAGACAAGTATTGGTCTGATTCGAGGTCTCAAGGAAGCGGTGCGCGCGGTCAAAGATGCATGCGGCAACGACATTGTGCAATTGCTCAAGAACTACATGCTGGCAGCGGCTAGGGGTCGAGAAATTGGGATATTTCGGCGAATGCTTAATATGCCCTATCATGAGTTTCTATTCATAAAAGACGATATTCAACATACTCCCCGAGAAACGTTACTATGAGAGATCTGCCTCCTACTGCCACATTGCGCGCCTTTGAGGTTGCGACACGGCATGCAACATTCACCTCCGCTTCAGAGGAATTGCATGTCTCCCAAAGCGCAGTCAGCCATCAACTGAAGAATCTCGAAGAAATCTGGGGATTGCAGTTGTTTCAACGGGGCAAGTCACTCCGCCTGACACCTGCAGGAGCAGCGCTCGCGCCGATCGTGCGTGAATTCTTCATGAATCTGGAGGCAACACTGTCTGATCTGCGGGAGCAAAAGGGCAAGGTTCGACTTACCGTCAGTACGACTTACTCGTTTGCGCTGAAATGGCTGCTTCCAAGATTGCCGAGTCTGTCCCAGCAGCATCCGGAAATTTTGCTCACGCTGGAAACCACCGACAAAGCCATCAATTTTTCAAGTGCGGAGCCGGACGTTGCGATTCGTTTTGGCAACGGGAATTATCCAGGTCTGCACTCGGAATTCATGTTCAGGGAGCAGATTTTCCCGGTTGCCAGTCCTGATCTCTTGAGCCGCTTTGGCACGCCGCGCGAACCTGCTGAATTATTGCGCTATCCGCTGCTGACACGTGACGGTGCAGATCTGGTGCCGAAATGGGAGCTTTGGTTTCAACAAGTAGGCGTAGGTATTTCTGCACTCAAGGAAAGCGTCCGATTCGCCGATACCAACATGACTATCGAGGCGGCCCTGTTGGGCCAGGGAATAGCGTTGGCTCGAAGCGGACATGTCGAAACTGAAATAAGTGATGGTAGCCTGGTCAGGCTGTTTGACGTGTCGTTCGCTTCTCCGGTGGCCTACTATTTTGTCTGTCCAAAAGGAATCGAATCGCAGTCCCATATCATCAGCTTTCGCAACTGGCTCCTGACGGAATCAAGCAAGGCCCAGCAAGGCTATCGATAATGCATGAGGATTTACTCATTTTGTAATGAGTAGACTTCGCTTTAATCAAGCTGCCGAATTGCTTAGTATTGCGCATGCCCTTTCACATCATCTTACTAATACTTCTCGCAGCGCTCATGCATGCAAGCTGGAATGCGCTCCTGCGCGGCGGAGTCGACAGACTTTGGTCGATGACGGTCATGTGCCTGGCGGTAGCGATCGCAAGCGTCGCAATAGCCTTGTTCTTGGCGCCTCCAGCCAAAGCCAGCTGGATGTATGCAGTATTTTCAGCCGGGCTGCATGTTGGCTATAACCTGTTTCTCGTTAAGAGCTATCAGGTTGGAGAGCTCGGGCAAACCTATCCGATTTCACGGGGTTCCTCTCCCATACTAATTACCATTGCGGCATCAGTTTTCGCCGGCGAGAGCGTAGCGATGGGCGCGATGCTTGGAATTGTTCTGGTGTCGGGCGGTATTATTTCCTTGGCCTTCAAAGGGCGCCGGCTTGCGGTTCCAAGCTTGCCGTATGCCCTGGGAACCGGATGTTTCATTGCCGCTTATAGCGTGACAGACGGCATCGGCGTACGCCTGTCCGGCGCCCCGATGGCTTACACGGTATGGATGTGCGCCTTGTGGGGCGTCTTGATGCCGCCGGTATACATTGGTCTGCGCGGCACAAATAGTTTATTTGCCATCCGCCGGCCTGGATTCATCACGGCCTTCATCGGTGGGCTGGTCTCTCTTCTGGCCTATGGCATTGTCATTTACGCCATGTCTGGCGCACCCATGGGAGCGGTATCGGCATTGCGCGAAACTAGCGTGTTGTTTGCGGCGGTGATCGGTTATTTTTTCCTGGGTGAGACACTGACTGTCAGAAAGATGCTGGCCTGCGCGGTGATTGCCATAGGCACGATCATCATCGGCTGACGACCGCATGGATCCTGTGCAGGTCGTTCAACCATAAACATTTTCCCACCACCACATGAAGGTTCACTCAATGGATACCGTCTCGCAGGCACCGCTAATTCTGATAACGGGTGGAGGTCGTGGCGTAGGCGCAGCGACTGCGCGGCTTGCTGCCGCACAAGGTTACGATGTAGCGATTAGCTTCGTCGCCAATGAGTCAGCCGCCCTCGCGGTGGCGGCTGATGTAGAAGCTGTTGGGCGCCGAGCTTTAGCCGTATGCGCAGATAGCGCGGATCCTGAGCAGGTCGCTCAGCTATTCGCCGCGATCGACCGCAACTTCGGCCGGATTGATGTGTTGGTAAACAACGCCGCGGTACTTGCGCCGCAGTCTAGGCTAGAGGATCTCGAATTTGAGCGGATGCGGCGTATCTTCGCGGTCAACGCGATCGGCCCCATCCTCTGTGCACAGCAGGCGGCGAAGCGTATGTCATATCGTCACAACGGGCGGGGCGGTGTCGTGATCAACATCTCATCGGCATCGGCGCGGCTCGGTAGTCCAAACGAATATGTCGACTACGCTGCGTCGAAGGGGGCTGTTGAGACATTCACTACCGGCTTCGCCAAGGAAGTCGCACGGGAAGGAATACGCGTGAACTGCATTCGCCCCGGGCACATCTACACTGACATGCATGCTAGTGGTGGAGAGCCGGGACGAGTGGATCGCATCAAAGACTCGATCCCCATGGGACGGGGTGGTCAACCTGAAGAGGTTGCGCGGGCGATCCTATGGCTAGCAAGCACTGAGGCTTCCTTCATCACCGGCACGTTCCTCGATGTTACTGGCGGCAAGTAAACAACAGGATGCGGCGCCGGGCGCTTGCCTCGATGCAGCGTGCTAAGCATCTGCGCTCAGGCGTTTTCGAGACACGGCTATCCGCTCGTAGGCCAGTGGCTACGCGCTTCTCGAATGTGAAGAATGGGCAGGTTCTTCAGGGTGACGGATTCTTGAAGCTTGTTATTACGCAAGCTGCATTTGCCAACGACGGAGGCATTGAATGCTGCAATGAAAACGGCGTTGACAGCGCCTTTGGCAAAGGTAACGTAAACGTTTTTTAAGTCAATGCTCACTTCTTGCGATCAAGGGGCCAAGGTCCAATTGCGCCGCATTCGGGAGCGTGTCCGGCGCGTTTTTATCGCTCTCCCACTTGGCAATTGCGGCAGCAGCAACACTATTTCCCAAGACGCTAACTGCGGTTCGTCCCATGTCAAAGAAAGGATCAATGCCTAATATCAATAGCAGGCCAGCGGCCGGGAGTCCGAACGCTGGTAGCGACGCGGCTACAACAACAAGCGATGCTCGAGGTACGCCCGCCATGCCCTTGCTAGTAATTAACATGACCAACAAAACGCCAAGCTGTTGTGCGAAGCTCATGTCAACATGGAACGCTTGTGCTATAAAAATGACAGCAAATGCCTGATAGAGCATCGATCCGTCAAGATTGAAGGAGTAGCCAAGCGGCAGAACAAATCCCGAAATTCGTGAGGATACGCCGAAGCGCTCAAGTTGCTCGATTGTCGTAGGAAACGTCGCCTCGCTGCTTGATGTCGCGAATCCGATCAACAGCGGGACTTTCATCAGGCCTATCAGCCGGTATACGCTTTTCCCAAGTACGAATCTTCCCGCCAAAGTAATGAGGGCGACTAGCAAAAGCAGTGCCGCATAGAAGCCGGCCAGCAATTTTCCATACGATAGCAAAATGGCAAAGCCCCGCACAGCGACAACAGAGCACAACGCGGTGCTGACACCAATCGGTGCCAGCCACATTACATAGCTGGTCAACTTCAGGCAAATGCTAAAGATCGCATCGGAAATTTCGGAAACAACGCGCTTCGGCGTTCCGCCAACGTTTGCAGTGGCAATACCAAATGTCACTGCAAAGACAACGATCTGCAGAATTTCGTTTTGCGCCATCGCCTGCGTGATGCTTTGCGGAACGATGCCTGTCAAGAAGGTCTTCAGATTAAAAGGCGCAAACGTAAATCCCAGGCTGTCGTTGGCCGAGGGGAGGCTTGCGCCGATTTCAGCGCCAAGGTTGAGCATGTTTGACACAATAATGCCAATCAGCAGGGAGACGATCGATGCCGCGAAAAACCATGCCAAAGCGCGCACGCCCATTCTGCCCACCGCCTTCGGATCGCCCATCGTGACAATGCCGGACACGAGACCAAAAAATACAAGTGGCGCGATGATCATCTTGATCGCACGCAAAAATATATCTGTGGCAATCGATAAATAGTTGTTGATGAGCGCATGCGCAAGCACAGGACTTAGTGTGTCGTGAACGATGGCCCCGGCCGCTGCACCTGCGACCATGGCGATTAAGATCCAAATCGTTAACCGATTTGACATGTGTATCTCCTTATCATTAAAAAATATTTTTCATGTGGCCTGGGGAGCGATGCGTCGAATGCGATAAGAGTACTTGAACAACTTGATTGATAGATTTAATATAACTAACTCATAATGTTAGAAAATCTGCAATGACTGAATCCAGCGACATCCGGTTCCTGCTGACTATTCGGGATAGCGGGAGTCTTACCGCCGCCTCGCGAAAGCTGGGCTTATCCCCCTCTGCGGTCACGCAACGGTTGCAACTGCTGGAAAAAAAACTGTCTATGCGATTGGTGGACCGTACCGCGCGCAAGCTTCTTTTTACGGAAGAAGGACAGCTACTCTGTCAACGAGGCGAGGATCTGGTGCAGCAGTTCGATGCGCTGTTTGATGACTTGCATGAACGCAGCGGGGAATTGGTTGGCACCTTGAAGATCAACGCACCTCTGGGATTTGGACGCCGGTATTTGGCCCCAATCATTGCAGATTTTCAGCGGCAGCACGCCGACGTCACGATTGCCTTGACACTCTCTGACCGTCCGCTGACTGAAACAGTCGATCGCTTCGATATCGTCGTCCATATCGGCGAATTGCTGGCGTCCAATCTTGTTGGCTTTGCCATTGCACCAAATGCCAGATTCGTCTGTGCCTCTGCGTCGTTTATTAAGCGTTTCGGCGCCCCAACCAACCCGGATGAACTGGCGCATGTGCCTTGCATCGTGCTCTCGGAGAACAATGAAGACGTCTCTTTGTGGAATTTCAGCAAAGGGAAAACAAGCCGCAGCGTGAGAGTTTCTTCGAAGCTGAGTTGTAATGACGGCGACGTCATTCGGCGTTGGGCCTGCGAAGGCCGTGGTGTCATCCTTCGATCTGAATGGGACGTCGCCGATGACCTTCAAAGCGGACGACTTGTCAGACTCTTGCCGTCTTGGAAAGCACCAGACGCCAACGTTATCGCATTGACTCACAACCGCGCAGGTCTGCCGGCGCGCACCAGACACTTTATGGAATATCTGCAAAGCAGATTCAAACCCATACCGCCCTGGCGAGCTTGAGCGCTCTATAAGGCGGGTTAAGATTGTCGCTCGGCGGATCATTTAATTTTATCAAATATAAGAATTAGATTGCCTTAATTAAAAGCACCTTATCGAACTCTATAATCGGACCCATTGATTCACTTCGATTACGGAAAGGGGCCAGCGCCTTGAAACAATTTTCAACTACCACTGTTGATCCAACATATCCCAAAGCGATACTTTTCGATCTACTCACGGCACTGTTGGACTCGTGGACGCTGTGGAACCAATCTGCCGGTTCAGAACAGGCAGGTCGTGCATGGCGAGCGGAATATCTACGCCTGACTTACGGCTGCGGGCATTACGTTGCCTATGAAACACTGGTTCGAGAAGCCGCAGAAAACGTCGGACTGGCGCAATCGGCGCCACGCGCGTTGGAAGACAACTGGCTCCAGCTTGCACCATGGAGTGGTGCGGTGCAGGCATTGCAGCAACTTCAACCACACTGCAAGCTTGCGGTCGTGACGAATTGCTCAGTGCGGCTTGGTAGGCAGGCGGCGCAAATATTGCCTGTAAAGTGGGATGCGATCATCACGGCCGAAGAGGCCGGCGTGTATAAGCCGGACCCGCTGCCTTACCGTATGGCGCTAGATAAATTGGGCGTGATCGCGGCAGAAACGGCGTTCGTCGCGGGTTCTAGTTATGACATGTTCGGCACCGCTGCAGTGGGTTTAAAAACCTATTGGCATAACCGGGTTGGCCTTGCGCCGGTCCAGGGAGCGTTGCCGTCGGAGTTCACCTCGCCGAATCTCGATAGCCTTGTCTCCTGGGCCGCGCAATTCGGTACAACCATCAGTAACCATACAAAGTAATTCTATGACGCTCAATCGACTCGATACACCTGCCGCAGTGATCGATATCTCCCGGATGGAAAACAACATCTTCCTGATGCAAAAACGCATGCGCGAATTTGGAGTGAAGTTTCGTCCCCACGTTAAAACGACCAAATGCGTCGAGGTCGTTCGTGCTCAGATTGCTGCGGGTGCGAACGGGATAACGGTGTCGACTCTAAAAGAAGCAGAAGAATTTTTTGCCGCAGGTGTGGTTGATATTCTTTACGCTGTTGGTGTCGATCCGTCAAAACTGCCACGAGCGATGGCGCTTAAAAGAAAAGGCTGCGACTTAAAGCTGGTAGTGGACAACGCCACCGCAGCCGTTGCCGTTGCTCAATTCGCTTGTCAACACAATGTCGACTTCGAAATTTGGATCGAGGTTGACACCGACGGTCATCGATCGGGCATCACGCCGGAAGAGGACGCGTTATTGGAAGTGGGCAGGATTCTGCGCGACGCCAAGATCAATGTCGGCGGCGTTATGACTCACGCAGGATCCAGCTATGAGTTGAATACGCCTGAAGCCTTGCAGGCGCTTGCAGAACAGGAGCGAGCAGGATGCGTACGCGCCGCACAACGATTAAGAGAAATAGACGTGCCCTGTGCAGGTGTCAGCGTCGGTTCGACGCCGACGGCGATCGCAACACAGAATCTGGACGGCGTGACGGAAGTACGGGCTGGTGTTTACGTTCTGTTCGATTTGGTGATGTACAACGTCGGCGTCTGTGCTTGCGACGACATTGCCTTGAGCGTGCTCACCACGGTCATCGGGCATCAGCCGGAGAAAGCCTGGGCGATCCTGGATGCAGGCTGGATGGCAATGAGCCGCGACCGCGGGACCTCAAAACAGTCCCATGATTTTGGCTATGGACTGCCCTGCACGCTTGACGGCACACCGCTTTCTGACTACGTATTGAGTGGCGCCAATCAGGAACATGGCATTCTCTCACCCATCAAGTTGGAATCTACAAAAGAGTCGGATGCGCAAGATGTGCGCACACGATTTCCGATCGGAACCAAGCTCCGGATTTTTCCGAATCACGCCTGTGCGACAGGCGCGCAATTTCCCGAGTACCATGCCCTCGCTGCTACGGGCGAACTAACTATATGGAGGCGTTTCCATGGCTGGTGATATTGAACAAACCTCGGCGAGTTATCCCGCAACTCCCTTGCTCGCCACGCCTGGCGGCCACTATAGTCACGTGGCCGTCGCGCATGGTTTTGTCTTCGTTTCCGGCCAATTGCCGATCACAGGGACTGGCGAAAAGTTGATCGGTGCCTCTTTTGAGACTCAGGCAGAACAAGTTCTTGCCAATGTGAAACATGCATTGGCTGCAGCTGGCGTCGGTGTCGAGCAGTTGGTGCAGGTGCGGGTTTATCTTGACGATATCGAAAATTGGCCGCAGTTCAACAATATCTACGCCCAATGGGCCGGGAATGCGCGGCCGGCTCGTGCGATCGTGCCTACCGGCCGCCTGCATTTCGGCTTCAAAATAGAAGTCGAAGCAACGGCAATCAGGCAGCAGACTGCCGATGATTCGGTGAAATGACTAAGCAAGCACGTAATGCTGATGGCGACTAGGTGACTAAGACAGCAACGCCGCGTTGTCCCAGCGAGGCGGCTACGGTTGCTGTCCGAAGCTGGCGAGGTGCCACATTTCAGTGGCGTCGTCGGCGGGAAACATGCATTCGACGCGCAATTCCTGCGCGGCGATGGTCTGCGGTGTGCCAACGGTGGAGACCATGGAGAAATAATTCAATACGCGTCCTTCTTTGATGAAGCCAATCGGTATCACCGGTGCGGCACCGTGCGTCGTGTTGGGCTTGCTCTCCATATTGACGTCGAGGTAGGCGCGCAATTCGCCGATCAGGTTCCGCATCGTCTCATCAATCACGCCACCAACCGCTTCACGACTGATGCGCTCGAACAAGGCATTTGCTACTATTTGCCAGTTATCGATGAAAGGCCGCATTCCTGCCGGATCGAATATCAGCTTGAGCAAATTGCGCGGTTTTGGCCTTGCTGCGATGTCGATAAAACTGCCGAAAAAACGGGGCGTGCAGTCATTGGTCGACAGCACGTTCCAGTAGCGATCCATCACCAACGCCGGATAGGGTTCATGTTGTTTAAGCATGCGCGCCAAGGCGCGGTTCACGGCCTGCATTGCTTGTGCATCCCACGCCAGATCCTCATACAGTGGCGCAAATCCTGCGGCTAGTAGCAGCGAGTTCCGATCACGCAAGGGAATTTGCAAGGCTTGCATGATCGCCATCAAGAGAGACCGGCTTGGGGCACTTCTACCGCTTTCTATAAAACTGAAATGGCGTTGCGACACGCCCACATCAAGCGAAAGGTCGAGTTGACTACAGCCGCGCTTATGGCGCCAGGCGCGCAGCAATATGCCAAGCGGATGGTTTGCGCGGGCGGTGCCAGCTGATGTTTTTGCCGTGTTCATTGAAGACCAATCGAGAGAATTGGCCGGCTGCAAGGGCCGGCGGCCGGCCATGTTGTTTGGACTATAGCGGATGAGCGTCATACCGGAAAGCGACGCCAAGGCGTCAGCGTGCAGCCGCTAATGTCGAGGTGACGCCATTGCTGGCTTGGTCATCATGCGCTCCAGGCATAGGACTGAAAGGCTTCCTCCAACGGTGGATTCGTCACGTTGCCGACGTAATTGGTGATGGTCGAGGCGGCGACCGCCGCGATCACTTGCAGAACATGCTCCTTGTCGAACCCCGCATGCAGGAATTGTTCAAGATCATCTTCGCTAACGTGTCCGCGCTTGTCGATGACAGTCCTGGCCAGAGCTGACAGTGCAGCATGCTTGCTGTCCTGCGGCGCATGGCCGGCCCGAATCGCCTGCACGTCTTCCGGTGCCAAGCCCTCTTTTAATGCCAGGAAGCTATGGAATGCCACGGCCCAGCTGCAGCGGTTGGCGACGGCATTGGTAAGTAGCAGCGTCTGGATTTGTGCTTCGCTGAAGCTACCGCTATGCACCTGCTGGAATACGCCGATAAAACTGCTGATCAAGACCGGCGATCCAGCCATCTTTGCGGCGATGTTGGGAATGAAACCAAAGCTTTCCTGTAGTTGCCGAAGTATTGGTTGTGAACGCGTGGGTGCAGAATCTATAGTGTAAAGGTCAAAAGACGTCATCGCTTATCCTCAGAAATTAATTGCGCGAACAGGTTGTTCAGCGCTTAGATCGCATACTAAGGACAGCGACGAGGCGCCGCAATTACATAAAAGGTAATCATCTTTCGCCGACGCCTCACATGGCTTCGGCGCTGACTCAGGTCGTGAGCACGTAATCCATATACAGCGCCAGTGCTCGTTTGGTGACAGGTCCGTGCGCCAGCACGCGGTCTTCAATGCGATGGCAATGCAGCACCTTGCCATGGTTGCCGGTGCTGAAGACTTCATCGGCGCTCAGCACGTCCTCTGGACGCAGCCGTACTTCCTCCACCGCAATGCCGTCGGCGCGCAGCAGCGCCATTACACGCTGGCGCGTGATGCCGTTCAGAAAAGTGCCATTCGGCACCGGGGTCAGGGCCACACCGCCGCGTACCAACCACAGATTGGCCACTGCGAACTCGGCAATGTCGCCCTGCGCATCGAGCACAATGGCGCTGTTGAAGCCACGTGCGCTGGCGTCGCGCATGATGCGTTGGGTATTGGGATACAGACATGAGGCCTTGGCCTCGGTAGGCGCCATTGACGGGTCGGGACGGCGATAAGGGCTGAAGGTCGCGCTGAAGCCGGCATCCACCGGCATGGGCGCCTCGAAGATATGTAGTGCAAAAGTAGTCGTCTCCGGATCCGGTAGCAGGAAGCCGCCGGGACAGAAAAACAGCATCTTGATGTAGTAGTCGGCGTCGGCCGGCAAACGGCTCATGCCTTCGCGCACCAGTCGTTCGATCTCATGGTGGTCAATCCGAGGCTGCATGCCCATGGTCAGCGCCGAGCCGATCGCGCGTTGGCTATGTGCCGTGAGATCGGGCAAATGACCGCCGATGGCGCGCGCGCCATCGAACACGGTGGAGCCCATCCAGAAGGCATGGTCGCTGGCGCCGATCAAGGGTACCCCGGTTGTGCTCCACTGGCCGTCATGCCAGGTGATTTCGTTGATGCGCATTTTTTCTTTTCCTTCTGAGTTAAATTTCCAGGCTCTGGTGATAAAGGCATTATCCCGGCAGATGTGGAAGTATACCGGTCGAGACGACACCGATGATGACCGCGGGCAAGAAAAATGAGCCTGTGGATTTCATCTTTGAACTGTGGTTTGCCGGTGACCCTCAAAAATACAATTTTAATCACCGCACCGCCGCGATCCAATGCCATGCTGGCGGCCAGTCGATTCGCTATATACGGTGAAAAATAACGAAAAAAAATCATCTGCAAAAGATCTTCGCTTGAGTCTATTATCTGCAAACGCAATCGAGACAGCGGCCGCCAGCATGGGCATTCCAGCTGGTTAACAAGCTGGTAACAAGCTTGCCGTTTGTGCCAGGCATGGATCTGTGGAGGGACGGGCGTCACCTCCACGAGGTCTTACCCAATGGACGTCGGAGGAGCAACAAGATGACTACCAGCTTTCACCTCAATGGCAAGCAAGTCACAGCGCAAGCAGAAGCAGATACACCCTTGTTATGGGTAATCCGCGATGAAATCGGTTTGACCGGCACCAAGTTCGGTTGTGGCGTAGCGCTGTGCGGTGCCTGTACGGTTCAACTCGACGGCGCGCCCATTCGATCCTGTCAGACGCCGCTATCGGCGGTGGCTGGCAAGCATGTGGCTACCGTCGAATCCTTGTCCAAAGACAATACCCACCCTTTGCAAAAAGCCTGGATTGCGCACGATGTGCCGCAATGCGGCTATTGTCAGTCGGGCCAGTTGATGAGTGCCGCTGCGCTGTTGCACGCCAACAAAAATCCCAGCGATAGCGACATCGACAATGCCATGAGCGGCAACATCTGCCGCTGCGGCACCTACAACCGCATTCGCGCCGCCATCAAGAGCGCTGCTGCGGAAATGCGCAAGGCTTGAGGAGAACGACATGAGCACCACACGACGCGATTTTCTCAAGGCCACGGCCATTGTTGGCAGCGGTCTCACACTGGGCGTTTGCCTGCCCGGTGCACTCACCGAGGCTGTTGCTGCGGCGATGCTGTATACCCCCAACGCCTGGGTGCATATCGGTGACGATAACAGCATCACCCTGATTTCGGCACGTTCCGAAATGGGCCAGGGTGTTTATACCTCCATGCCGATGCTCATTGCCGAAGAGCTGGGCGTGGATATCCACAAGATCAAAGTAGAGATCGCTCCGGTGGGCGATGTCTATATCAATTCTTTGCTGGGCGGCCAATTGACCGGTGGTTCTACCTCGGTGCGCGAGGGCTGGGAAAAACTGCGGATCGCCGGCGCCCAGGTACGTACCATGCTGGTGGCCGCCGCCGCGCAAAAATGGCAGCTCGATGCGGCCAGTTTGCATGTCAGCGACGGTAAGGTGATGGGGCCGGGCGGACGCCATGCGACCTACGGCGAACTGGCCGAGGCTGCTGCCAAATTGCCGGTACCCAAGGAGGTGGTGCTGAAAGATCCGAAAGATTTCAAGATCATCGGCAAGCCCACCAAGCGTCTGGATACCCCGCGCAAGGTCAACGGCACGGCCGTGTTCGGCATCGATGTCAAATTGCCCGGCATGGTCTACGCCTCGTTGGAGCAATGCCCGGTCATCGGCGGCAAGGTGCTCAGTTTTGATGCCACCAAGGCTAAAGCCATGCCTGGCGTGATCGATGTGGTGCAGATTCGCGACGGCGTGGCTGTGGTGGCAGACAGCTACTGGCGTGCCAAGAAGGCGCGCGAAACCTTGTCGGTGACCTGGGATGAAGGTCCGGGCGCGCTGATCGACAATGCCGCCATGCAAAACAGCATTCGCAATGCCAGCGATGCGCCGACGCCGATCAAGAAGACCGGCGACGCTGACGCGGCGTTGAAGACTGCCGCCAAAACCCTACAGGCGGAATACTGGTCGCCGTTGCTGGCGCATGCCACCATGGAGCCGCAAAATTTCACCGCTGATTATCGCGACGGCAAATGTCTGGTGATAGGACCGGCGCAGTTTCAGCAGGGTACGGCGGGCAATGTGGCGGCCGCAGTCGGGCTCAAACCGGCCGATGTGACGGTGCAGACGACGTTTCTGGGTGGTGGCTTTGGCCGCCGGCTGGAATACGACTTTGCGGTGCAGGCGGCGGAAATCTCCAAGGCCGTCGGCAAGCCGGTCAAGTTGCTCTGGACTCGCGAGGACGACACCACCCATGATTTTTACCGGCCGATGGCTTTGCATCGTATGTCGGGCGGTCTGGATGCGGCCGGCAATCCGGTTGCGCTGACCTTCCAGCTGACTTCGCAGTCAGTCACTCAGCGCGCCTTTGGCCTGCCTAAGGGGACGCTCGATCCGTTCATGGCCGAAGCCTCGGTGGTGAGCTACAACATTCCCAACATGACCCAGTCGCTCATTGAGCACGACGCCGGTTTGCGGGTTGGCTACTGGCGCTCGGTCAGTCATGCCTTGAATGCCTTTGCCAACGAAAGCTTCATCGATGAAATGGCGTTGGCCGCTGGCAAGGATCCTTACCAGTTCCGCCTGGGCTTGTTGACGCAGCAGCCGCGCCTGGCCAACGTGCTCAAACTTGCCGCCGGCCGCGCCGGCTGGGGCAAACCACTGGCCGCGGGACGTAGCCGCGGGATTGCGCTGATGGAGGGTTACGACACCTTCATGGCACAGGTCGTCGAAATTTCGGTCAAGGACGACGAGATTACGGTGCATAAGGTCGCCGTGGCGGCCGATCTGGGTCATATGGTCAATCCTGATACCGTGCGCGCGCAGCTGGAGTCGAGTATCGCCTTCGGCATATCGGCTGCGTTGGGTTCGGAAATTACGCTGGAAAAAGGCCGTGTGCAGCAGAGCAACTTCAACGACTACCCGGTCATCCGCATGTATCAGATGCCGCCGATCGACATCACTTTGGTTACCAGTACCGAGAAGCCGGGCGGTATCGGCGAACCGGGCACGGCGCTGATTGGTCCGGCGCTGGCCAATGCTTTCTTTGCCGCTACCGGCAAACGCGTGCGCAGGCTGCCTTTGTCGCCCGACAATATCAAGTCGGCCTGATGTCGTCATAGCAACGTTAGCCGCTGCGCCTGGCGCGGCGGCTGGAATTGCTGAGCCACTTCCTAGAAGTGCGTCACCCTCGGTGCCGGCGCAAGGCAGGCATGCTGGCGGTAACGACGGCGACACTTTATTGGCTTACACTGATGCAGCGCCGACATTTCCTTCAACCAACCCCAGTTCAATATGCGACTACCTTGTTTGCTTGCATTCCTGCGGTTTTGTGCCGCTGCCTTGTCTGTCTTGTTGTGCTGCGCGCCTGCCCGTGCCGCTAATCCCGATGCCTTGTGGCAAATCGTGAGCCAGCAATGTGTGCCAAACAGCATGGAAAAAGGCGATCCTTCGCCTTGCGCCATGGTCGATTCTGCGCACGGCTTTGTCATTCTCAAGGACATTGTCGGCGTCGCCCAATACTTGCTGATTCCGACAGCGCGCCTGTCCGGCATCGAAAGCCGTGAGTTGCAGCGCGCCGATGCGCCCAACTACTGGCGCTATGCCTGGGAACAGCGCCAACGTGTCGCAATTGCTCTGGGGCAAGCGCTGCAGCCTAATCAGATCGGTCTGGCGGTCAATTCTGCCGCCGCCCGCAGCCAGTTGCAATTGCACATCCACATGGATTGCATGCGCGCTGATTTGCCCCTGGTGCTGCAGACGCATGAACGCGATCCCTTGGGGCAATGGATGCAACTGCTCATCGATGGCCATACCTATAACGTGATGCGTTTACCGGCCGAGGTTTTACAAAGTGACGATATGTTCAAGCTGGCCGCCGCCCGTAGCGATTTTGCCGCAGCCGACATGGCGGCGCAGTCGCTGTTGTTGACCGGCGCCCGCTTCGCTGACGGCAGCAGCGGTTTTTACCTGATCAATATGCCGGTCAATTTTGACAAGGGCGAGCCAGGCAGCGCCGAGATCTTGCTGGATCATAGTTGCGCAATTGCAAGATTGAGCAAATAGGTGTTCTTAATGGTGTCAGCCTGACTACAGACATCGGGCGTGCTTTTCTATATCATCCCGACCTTTGGTAAAAGAGGCGGGAACAGCATGTCAGAGGCTTGCGGCGTGGATTTCGGAACATCCAATTCCACTATGGGTTGGAGCCGGCAGGGGCAACCCGCTTTGCTGGCGCTTGAGGACGGTAAGCTGACCTTGCCTTCGGTGGTATTTTTCAATGCCGACGAAGACGAATTCAGTTACGGCCGGGCTGCTCTGACGACCTATCTGGCCGGCTATGAAGGTCGTCTGATGCGCTCGCTCAAGAGCTTGCTGGGCTCCGGCATGATCGATGGTCAGACCGAAGTGGGTGGTCGCGCCTTGCCGTTTCGGGCGCTGTTGACGCAGTTTATCGGTGAGCTCAAACAACGCGGCGAACGTAGCGCCGGGCGCCGTTTCGATAGCGTCGTGCTGGGTCGCCCGGTGCATTTCGTCGATGACAACGCCCAGGCCGATCAATTGGCCCAGGATACGCTCGAAGAAGTTGCCCGTGCAGTGGGTTTTAAGCACATTGCCTTCCAGTACGAGCCGATCGCCGCCGCCTTCGACTATGAATCCACCATCGGTCGTGAAGAGCTGGTCCTGATTGCCGACATCGGCGGCGGTACCTCGGACTTTTCGCTGGTGCGGCTCTCGCCTGAGCGTGCCAGACAGGTTGAACGGCGCGACGACATTCTGGCCAATGCCGGTGTTCATATCGGTGGCACCGACTTCGACAAATATCTTAGCCTGGCCAGTGTCATGCCTTTGCTGGGACTGGGCAGTCAGCTCACCAGCAACAGCGAAGTGCCGTCCAGCTATTACTTCAATCTGGCGACCTGGCACACCATCAATCAGATTTATACCCGCAAGGCCTGGCAGCAATTGCAGGATGTTTATCGTGAAGTACGCGAGCGCGACAAGTTTGCGCGGCTGCTCGACCTGGTCGAGCAGCGCGCCGGCCATTGGCTGGCCTTGCAGGTGGAAGCGGCCAAGATCGGTTTATCCGCCGAAGAAGCGGTGACGCTGGAGCTGGAGCGCCTGCGTCCACCCGGCACCCTGCATTTGCAACGCGCTGACTTTGACGCCAGCATCGATCATCTGGTGCTGTCGGTCGAGCAGACGGTAGGGGGCTTACTGGCCGATGCTGGGGTGCGCGCAGAGGATATCGATTCGGTGTTTTTCACTGGCGGCTCCAGCGGCGTGCATTTGCTGCGCCGGCGCATCGCCGCACTGGTGCCGCAAGCCAAGCAGGTGGAAGGCGACTTGTTCGGCAGCATCGGCACTGGTCTGGCCTTGGATGCGGCACGCAAATTTGCCTGACTTGCCCGACGCCGAGTTTGGCGCCATCAATCTCCTTCTGAATTTCGTTGTGTCTCGCTCCCACTGCTGGCATCATCGCAAAAAATGATCCTCGGGGGATGTGTGCGTCGTCTATTGGCAAAACATGCTGGGCGCTGGTTGCTGGCATTGGTTCTGACACTGATTGCCGGCACCCAGGTTGTGGGATTGCTGCCGGGGATGCTGGTAGAGCGCATCGATTTGTTTTTTTACGATATGCGCATGCGCATTGCCAAAGTCGAAACCGACCCGCGCATCGTCATCGTCAACATCGATGAAAAAAGCATCGCTGAAATCGGCCGCTGGCCGTGGAGTCGCGACGTGGTGGCCGATCTGGTCACGCAGATGGCGGATCATTACCAGGCCCAGACAGTCGCCTTCGACGTCTTGTTCGCCGAACCCGACAATAGCTCTGGCTACGCCACACTGAAACAATTGGCCGGGGCCGAACTGAAGGACGTGCCACAGTTCAGCCAGCAATTGCAGGCGCTCAAATCCAAACTTGATTTCGATGGTCGGCTGGCGGCGGCGCTGGCCGGGCGGCCGGTAGTGTTGGGTTATAACTTGTCCAATGAAGCCGAGGCGATTGCCAAGGGGGCCTTGCCCAAACCGGTCTTTACCAGCGCCGATCTGGGCGGACGCCGTCTTGACGTCACCCACTGGAAAGCCTACGGCGGCAATTTGTCTGCATTGCAGCAAGCGGCACCGGCGGCCGGTTTTTTCAATCCCTTGCTCGACAGCGATGGCCTGGTTCGTGCGGTGCCGCTGATCGCCCAGGTCGGTGATAATTTCTACGAATCGCTAGCCTTGGCGAGCGCACGCATGGCGCTCGGTGCCAAGCGCATGAAGCCGATTTTTCTGCAGCAAGATGCTGTGTTGTCGGACCAGCAACTACGCGACTATGGCGCGCTGGAATCGATTGCGCTCGACACCAAGCCGCGCCCGCTGTTCATTCCGGTCGAACGGCAATTGACGACACTGGTCACCTATCGCGGTAGCGGTGGTGTTCGTGGCGGCGCTTTCCGTTATGTGTCAGCTGTCGATGTACTCAAGGGGCGCTTGCCGGTGAATGACCTGGATGGCCGCATACTGCTGGTCGGCACCACCGTGCCAGGTCTCTATGACTTGCGCGCGACCCCGGTCAGTCCCAACTATCCCGGGGTTGAAATGCACGCCAACATCATCGCCTCGATTCTCGATGGTGACTTCAAGCAACGTCCGGAATTCGCGCTCGGCTTCAATCTGGTGCAAATCGCAGTGGTCGGCTTGTTGCTGGGACTGCTGTTGCCGCTGCTGGCGCCGGTGTGGGCCATCATCTTGTCATCGGTCGCTGCCGCCGGCGTCGCCGGGTTCAATTTCTGGCTCTACAACAGCGCTGGTCTGGTACTGCCCATGGCCACCGCGCTGCTGCTGATTCTGGCCTTGTTCATCGGTAATCTGGGCTGGGGCTATTTGTTCGAATACCGTAATCGGCGCGCCATCGTCAATCTGTTCGGTGAATATGTGGCGCCGGAGCTGGTCGCCGAGATGGCGGCCCATCCCTCCAGCTACCACATGGATGGCGAGAGTCGCGAGTTGACGGTGATGTTTTCCGATGTGCGTGGTTTTACAACGATTTCCGAAGGACTGGCGCCCAACGTACTGCGTGAATACATCAATGCCTACCTGACTGCCATGTCCGAAGACATTCGCGGCAATCGCGGCACGCTCGACAAATACATCGGCGACGCCGTGATGGCGTTCTGGGGCGCGCCGATGGATGTGCCGGATCATGCCGCACGCGCAGTTGCGACGGCACTGAAGATGCAGCAGACCGTGGTGAGCCTGAATCAGGAGTTCGTCAAACGCCAGTGGCCGCCATTGAAAATCGGCATCGGCGTCAATACCGGCACCATGCGCGTAGGCGACATGGGCTCCAAGATCCGCCGGGCCTATACCGTCATGGGGGACGCCGTGAATCTGTCGTCGCGTCTTGAATCGATTACCAAAGTGTATGGTGTCGGCATCCTGGTGGGGCAGGCCACGTGCACCGCAGCGCCGCAATTTGCCTATCGCGAATTGGACAGCGTGCGGGTCAAGGGCAAGAACGAACCGGTGCCGATTTTTGAACCCTGGGGTTTGCAGGAAACACTGACGCCTGCGCAACAGAGCCAGTTGGAACAATGGCATGGCGCTTTGAAACTGGTGCGCAGCCAGCAATGGGATGGCGCCGAACAAGCAATACGGCAGTTGCAACAGGAGCAGCCGCACGGTCTCTATGACTTGTACCTGGAACGGATTGCCTATTTCCGCTTGCATCCATTGCCGGCCGATTGGGATGGCGTGACAAAATTCGAGACAAAATAATGATCCGCATAGCGACTGCGGCAATTGAGAGGTAGAAATACATTTCTGAAAAGAAATATATTCAGATGTGGCGTCAAATAGTCTAAAAACAGGGCCAAATATGTTGCTTTTCAGCAGATATTTTTGTCGACAGGAGCGAGAGTCTGTCCCTATACTCAAACGTATGTGTATCGGTCGGGCTGAGTGACACATCATTCGGTGCCTGTCGCCGCTGTGAGATAAATAGCACATGAAGAACAATAAAAATTTTGAATTCATGTGCTTGCAGTGAGTATCGCTTCGCATCAGGGTAGGGCAGTCGGCGTTGTCGGCATGCCGATGTGCGTGGAAGCAAAAAGGGTAGGGATTCATCACAAAGAGATGGCAACAAGCGGCGATCGTGCAAGCACGGTCGCCGGTTGTTGTGTCCGGGATAAAAAATGAAACAACACTTGATTCAATGCATACTGGGATTCGCGTTGGCGATCGTTGGAACCAGCGCGTTGGCCGATGATCGCTTCCGTATCGAGCGCTTCCAGATTGATGGCAATAGCTTGCTCACTGCTGATGCAGTGCAGCGTCTGGTAGCCCCCTTTATCGGTGATGATCGCGACTACGGTGATGTGCAAAAAGCGCTGGAGGCGCTCGAAGGTGCTTATCGCCAGCTGGGTTACAGTGCTGTGCAGGTCAATGTGCCGGAACAGGAGCTCACTTCCGGCGTGGTCAAGATCCAGGTGACCGAGAGCACATTTGGCAAGATTATCGTCACCGGCAACCAGCATTTCAGCGAAGAAAATATTCGCGCCAGTCTACCGCCGCTGCAAATCGGCCAGTCCCCTAATCTGCGCAACATCTCCGAAGCGGTGCAACTGAGTAACGAGAATCCGGCCAAGCAAATCAATGTGGTGCTGAGTGCGGATGAGGCTGCCGAGAACCAGGTCAACGCCGAGGTCAAAGTGGTCGACAACAATCCCGTGCATGTGACGGCCACGCTCGACAATACCGGCACTGCTGCGACCGGTAAATGGCGTACCGGCATCGCCATTCAAGACGCCAATCTGTTTGACCGCGATCACGTCGGCACACTGGCTTACACCACCTCGCCCGATAGTCCGCACGGCGTGAGCGTGAACATCTATTCGCTGGGCTACCGGGTGCCTCTGTATAGCCTCGGCGACAATCTCGACTTTATCTACGGCAAATCCAGCGTCAATACACCAGCGGCTTCGCCGACGTTGGGCGGCGAGCTAGGCTTCACTGGCAAGGGCGATGTTTATAGCTGGCGCTGGAACCACTTCTTTGCGCGCCAGGGCGAGACCAGCACCAAGCTGGTCTTCGGCGTTGATTACAAGAAAATTGATTCAAGTTGCAATGTCGACGGCGCTGAATTGAGCACGGCGCCACCGACACCACCGGTGGCATCCTGCGTGCCGTATACCTTGATGCCGCTGAGCCTGACCTACAGCGGCCAGCAGCATGGGGTCGGCCAGAGCATTGATTACAACCTCGGCCTGGCGCGCAACATCGGCGTGGGCACGGCCTATACCGACACCACCTCGGACGGCCGCACTGATCGCTATTCCTATCTGACGCCGGGCAGCCGCAACACCGTCGACGATTTCATTGTTTGGCGCGGCGGTGCGAGCATCCTCAAGAGCTTGCCCCAAGACTGGCAGATGCGTTTTGCCGGCACCATGCAATATGCACCCAATCCGCTGGTGTCGGCGGAGCAGATCGGCATGGTTGGCGCCTCTGCGGTGCGCGGCTTTACCGAACGCGCGGTGGCTACCGACAGCGGTGCGTTCATCAATGCCGAGCTCTATACGCCGGAACTGTTGAAGCAAGGCAATCTGCGTTTGTTGGCATTTTACGACGCGGGACGTGGCTACAACAATCATATTGGCAACAGCGACTTGCCGTCTAGCGTGACAGTGTCGAGTATTGGCGTAGGAGCGCGTTACACTTTGGGACGTGACTTGAGCATCAAGGTGGATGTGGCGCGTGTTGGTGCGCCTGGTAATTCCGTCACGGAACAAAGCGGTGACTTCAACGCTCACGTCAGCGCGACCTTGGGATTCTGAGGACATCATGGACAATCATTCGCCTACATCTGTCTTGACGCCGGTCGATTTGCCGCCGCCATCGATCACGTTGCGTATCGGCAAGCGTCGCTTGACCTTGTTGCGCCGCCCGCGCAAGCAATTGTCGCAACTGTTGCAACGCTTGCTGCATCGTTCATGGCGCTCGATGTTCGGCGCCTCGCTGCGGATCTCCTTGACGGCGGCGGCGGTATGCGCGGCGTGGAATACGACCGCGCTGGCGGCGGCGCCGGCACTCAACACCTTGCCCACTGGCGGCGCCGTAACTTACGGCAACGCCACGTTTTCGCAAAGCGGCAACACCCTGACCGTCAATCAGGGCAGCAATCAGGCCATTGCCAATTTCACCACCTTCAGCATCGGCGCCAATGCCAGCGTCAACATCAACCAGCCGAGTGCGGCAGCATCCTTCCTGGCGCGCGTAACCGGTAGCGATCCTTCGCTCATTTATGGTTTGCTGCAATCGAATGGTACGGTGGCATTGATCAATCAAAACGGCATTTTGGTGGGGCCATCAGGGGTGGTTGATGTCGCCCGCTTTATCGCCAGCACCCTCAATATCAGCGATAGCAACTTTCTGGCCGGACAGCTTACCTTCGCCAGTCAGGGCAGTGTCGGCAATGTCGAAAACCAGGGGCTCATCAAGACCGCCAGCGGCGGCAGCGTGTATTTGATTGGCGCCAATGTCACCAACAGCGGCGTGATTCAAAGTCCCAACGGTGAAATTTTGCTGGCCGCCGGGCAAACCGTGCAACTGGTCGATACCGGCACGCCCGGGGTGACGGTCAATGTGACCGGTACGACTGGCAGTGTCACCAATCTGGGCAGCATCGTTGCTGCCGCCGGCAGCATTGGCGCTGCCGCCGGTCTGATCACCAACAGCGGTACGATCAATGCCAGCAACGTGGTCGCGGACGGCGGCCGGATCTTTTTAAGAGCGTCACAATCGCTGACCACTACCGCCAGTTCCAGCATCACCGCTGATGGTGCCGTCAACGGCGGCAGCGTCGTGTTGTATTCCGCTGGCAGTGCCAATATCGATGGCCTGGTGTCGGCGCAAGGCGCTAGCGGTCAGGGCGGCTTCGTGGAAACCTCTGGCCTGGCATTGCTCAATGTGGTCAATGCACCGCTGGTCGGCGCTGGCGGCACCTGGTATATCGATCCGTACAATCTGCAGGTGGTCAGCGATGCCACGGGTGATAGCAACATCACCAGTAGCTGCAACGTGATTACCTCGAACGGCTTGACTGCGACGATCAAGGCGTCGGAAATCGACGCGATCCTCAACGAAGGTGAGAACGTCAAACTGGCAACCGGCAGCGATGGTACCAGCAGCGGCGGCAACATTACGGTGAGTGCTGCGATCACCAAGACGAGCGGAGACGCGGCGTCGTTGACGCTCAATGCGGATAACAACATCTACATCAACGCCAATATCACCAGTACCTCGAACGCGCTAAACCTGAATCTCAATACCAATGTCCATGGCACGATATCGGGCAGTCATTCAGTGACGGTCAATGATGCCACGATTGGTCTCAACAGCGGCACGCTGACCGTCAGCGATGGCTCCGACGGTAGCGGTAACGGTAATTTGTATCTCACTAACGGCAGCTTGCTTAGCCTCAATAGCAATGTCGTCAACGAAACCTCACAGAGTCTCGGCGGCAGCCTGGTCACCGGCAATCTGAGTGTGGATGCCAGCAGTTCGGTCAACGGCACCATGGATAGAAATACCGGCGTGACAGTCAACAGCGTGCTGACCAACAATGGCAACCTGACGCTGGCTAATGGCACCATCAGTGCCGACACTTTCACCAACTCCGGCACGATCAGTCTTAGCAATAGCAGCATTAGCACCAGCAATGGCTTCACCAATAATGCAGGAGGTGTTGTCGATGCCAATTATGCGACGACCTTCGAAGCAGGCGCGGTAGTGAATAATGGAACGATGAGCCTGGATTCCAACGCCAATCAACCGAACGGTTATGACGGTGATGCGGCGATTGTGTTCAGTCAGGGCTTCACCAATGCCGGCGTCATCAGCGTGATCGGGCAGGTTACCAACAATGGCATCATCACCAATGCTGCTGGCGGCAGTATCAGTGTTACCAGCGGTGCCAGCATTAGTGGCGGTTCCTTGGACAATTCTGGCAGCGTGGCATTGAATGCAGGCACGTTGTCTTTCTCCTCATTGAGCAATGAATCGACCGGCACGCTGAGCGGAACTGGCACCATCACCATCGGTGGCGGAGAAGGCAGCTTGCTCAACTACGGCACGCTGGCGCCGGGCGGCGTTGGCACGATCGGGACGATTTCCCTCAACGGCGGCTACACACAAGAAAGCAGCGGTAGCTTGCTCATTGATGTTGCCAGTGCCAGCAGTTACGACAACCTCGACATCAGCGGCAATTACACGTTGGGCGGGACCTTGCAGACCAGCTTGTTGAACGGCTATGTGCCGACGGTTGGCACGCTGTTTGCGCCGATTGTGTCAGGGGGGTCTGAAAGCGGCTATTTCCGCAACGTGCTCGGCAATGTCGTGACGGTCAACGGCACCGAGGAAATGATCACGGCCGCCTACAAGAGCGATGATCAAGGTTTGCAACTGAAGATGTCAACGCCGACGAGCATTACTTTCGATGGTGGTGAAGGCGGTTGGGGCGTTAGCGGCTCCTGGTCGACTGGTGTCATTCCGACCGCCATTGATAACGTGACCATTGCAGGCAATCTTTATTACAGCAGTGGCAGTGACACGGTGCAGAGTATTCTGATCGACAGCGGCGACAGTTTGCATATAAGTGGCGGCGCGATAACGACCCAGAGCACCACGCTTCAAAGTGGCAGCAATCTGACTCTGAGCGGTGGCGCGTTCGCGACGACCAGCATGAGTTCGTCAGGCAACGTTACCATTAACAGTGGATCGCTGACGATTTCCGGTGCGGCGCGCATGTCCGCATTGTCAATGACTGGCGGCCAACTGCTGGGCGGCAGCAGTTCCTTTCTCACCGTTGATGATACTTTTTCGGAGGGCGGCGGTGACATTGACAGCACCGGTGACGTGGTACTGCACACCAATAGCGGCCCCTTGGTCGTCGGTAATGTCACCGCCACCAATCTGGGGCTAGCGGTTAATAGCGGCACCATTAGCCAGGTATCAGGCACCTCGCTACACGTGACGCAGCAGTTGCTGGTGGACTCGACCAATGGCAGCACGCTCGACAGCAGCGGCAACCAGATCGCCGCCTATGCCGCCAATAACACCGGGCAAGGCAATATCGTGCTGGTCAACAACCTCGATGGCAACGATACCAGCGTGGTCAAACTCGACGGTATTACCAATGCCAACGGCAATGTCAGCATCAGCAATACCGGGGCCACTGCCACCACTACGCTGGGCAATGGCGCTGCATTCCTCTCCGGCGTGCAGACCGATTCCGGCAATATCATCACGGTGGCATCGGTCGGCATCACCACCACCGGTGCGGTGAGTGCAGCAGGTACCGGCAGCACGGTGACCATTGCGGCTCACAGTCCGCTGACGATAGGCAGCGGCGGTGTTAGTGCCGGCGGCAATATCTCCTTGTCGGCTGGCGTTGCCGGTTCGGGTTTGAGTCAAGACAATCTGGTGATCAATGGTCAAGTGGTATCCACCAACGGCAATATCGCGCTGGTGGGCGGCAATAGCATTGCCGTCAATGCCAATCTCAGCACCTCGGCGCCGGGTCTGGTGACGACATCGGTGGCACCGACTTACGCCGCGGGGGTGTCGATTACCGATGCCAACGGTGTCGTGATCCCGGTACCCAATGTGACCACGACGGTGAGCAGCACATTGCTCAATGACCTTGACACTAGCATCGCCTCCAGCGACACGACCACCACAACAACAACGACCACTACAACGACCAGCACAAGCACCATCACTGGCACGACTACCGGCACGACCAGTGGCAGCAACCCGGTGCTCGACGATAGTCAGACCGTCGGCGGCAGCAGCGGCACGTTCGGCGGCACGGACGAAGACAGCAGCGGCGATAGCACCACAACCAAGAGCGGCACCACGACGGGGACCGGCACTAGCGGCAGCCCGAGTACGACGAAGCCTGTCAGCAAGACATTGCCGGTATGCACTTGATAAGATGACGATGAGACCAATCAGCCCCAAGAGATTATCGAACGTGCCGTTACGGCATCTGTGGACACTACTGTGTCTGCTGGCATTACTGGCTTGCAGCAATCTGAGCTATGCGCAGGCCGTTGGCGTGGTCACGCATCTGTCCGGCGTATTGACCAGCAAACATGCCGACGGCACCACTGTCGTGTTGTCAGTGCAGTCGTCCATTCAGCAGGGCGACACCCTGATTACGGAAGCCAATACCTATACCCGTGTCAAATTTCTCGATAACGCCGAAATCGTCTTGCGTCCAGGATCGCAACTGGTGGTCAAAAGATATCTCTACGATGCCGACAAGCCAGAGCAAGACAACGTTGCGCTGAGTTTGGTCAAGGGCGGTTTGCGCGCAGTCACCGGCTTGGTCGGCAAGCGCAATCACGATGCCGTCAGTTTCGATACGCCCACCGCTACCATCGGCATACGCGGCACCAACTTCGGCGCGTTATTCTGCGAGAACAATTGCGGCGGCGTACCCACGCCCAATGGCAGCACCCCGCAAAATGGCTTGTATGTCGATGTCTCGCAAGGCGCGGTGGTGCTGGTAAACAATGCCGGTCAGCAAATATTGCAGACCGGTCAATTCGGCTTCGTCGCCAATTTGAATACGCCGCCAATGGTGATACCGCCGGCCCAGGGCGTACCGGTGACGATGCCCTTGTCGATCAGCAAGAATGCGCCTGCGAGCAGTACTCAGAAAAGCAATATCGTCGATTGCGTGGTCCAATAGCAGAACCTTGAGCTGCCTAAAGACTCAGCACCGATTCTGTGATGAGCATGTCGAGATTGTGGGCGCCGGCGCCTTGCCGCAGTTCTTTTTCGATCTGCTCGGCCGATCCGGGTTTGGCGTGCGTGACCAGAATTTGCGGCTTGGATTTGAGTTTGTCGAGCTCGCTCAGCAGCAGACTGGGGCAGAGGTGTCTGGAGAGTAATGCCAGTTCGCGTTGACTGTTGGGGAAGGCTGCCTCGATCAGCAGGTAGCGCAGGTCGGCAATACGGTTGACGGCATCCCACAACGGCGGGCAACTGCCGGTGTCGCCGCTGAACACCAGGCTGGCGCCATTGCTCATATTGTCGAGCTGATAGCCGACCGCAGGAACCGAATGGTTGGCAGGCAGGGCGGTGATGCGGCGCTCGCCGATCAGCAGCGGTTTGCCGACGGCGATGGTGTTGAAGCACAGGAAGGGGTTTTCCGGTGAAGGAATTTCGCTGAAGTCGGGCCAGATTTGCCAGTTGAAAATATGCTTGCGGATAACGTCCTGGGTGGCCTGCGTCGCGTGCATGGTCAGCGGCGAGCTGCGCATATCGCCAACGCTATCGAGTATGAAGGGCAGGCAGGCAATGTGATCGAGATGCGCGTGCGTGATAAATACGTGGTCGATCGCCTTGAGCGCTTGCAAAGGCAGTTCGCAAACACCGGTGCCGGCATCGATGAGGATGTCGTTGTCGATCAGTAAGGATGTTGTGCGCAGAGCATTGCCGCCTATGCCGCCGCTGCATCCGAGAATTTTTACTTGCATTATAGGAACCGGACTGAAAAGAGGGAGGCGATTGCAAGCTTATATTTTCTTGCGGAAATATTGTCCCGATTGTCGCTGTGATGTAAGCATAAAATGACTGCCGCCTTTGAAGAAATCGTCGTGCAGAAGCTAAATGTGGCAATCTATGCAACATCACTGGATGGTAAATTATCTACAGGTCTAAATCAACCAGCAAACTGGCAAGTCCATGCTTGGTGAGGCAAGATAGGCCGTCATCGTAACCGCAGCATCGGAGAATAACGGGAGGCTGCCGCTGGCTTCAGCGTAGCGCTGAAGCCAGCAGCGTGCCATAGTAGGGCTTTGGCGCAGCGCGCTAGTTCGCTGGGTCGGATCCGATCAGTTTTTTCGAAGCACATGATATGAATAATTCGCATCTTGATATTGCCCATCGGCTGGAACAACTGACCGAACTCAGCGTTGCGCTCAGCACCAGCCGCAACATTCCCTTGCTGCTCGAACGGATTTTGAAAACGGCGCGCAGCATTACGCGGGCCGATGGCGGCACTTTGTATCGCGCGGTCGATGACGGCAACGGTCTGGCTTTCGACATTTCGATGAACGACAGTCTGCACATGCATCAGGGTGGCAGCAGCGGCAATGCCATCAGCATTCCAAACATTGCGCTGCTCAATCCCGATGGCAGCCAGAATGTCAGTGCGGTGTCGGCCTATGCCGCCAATCTGCGCAAGTCGGTCAATATTGCAGACGTGTATCAGGCCGAGGGCTTCAATTTTTCCGGCATGCGCGCCTTCGACGAAAAATACAACTATCACTCGCAATCGTTTTTGACCGTGCCGATGCAGGATCATGAGGGCGAGTTGATTGGCGTGCTGCAACTGATCAATGCACTGAACCCTATCACTGGCAAGCCGCAGCCGTTTTCTGAAACCGATCAATATTTCATTGAAGCGCTGGCATCGCAGGCGGCCATTGCCATCACCAATCAGCAGTTGATCTATCGCCTGGAAAATCTGTTTGAGCATTTCATCCAGCTCATCAACATGGGCATCGATGAAAAGTCGCCGCACACCGGCCGTCACTGTGAGCATGTGCCGGTGCTGGCGATGATGCTGGCCGAGGCCACACACGACACTACCGCAGGGCCGATGGCCTCATTTGTGATGAGCGAGCGCGACCGCCGCGAACTGTGGATCGCCGGTCTGTTGCACGATTGCGGCAAGATCACCACGCCCAATCATGTGGTGGAAAAATCGACCAAGCTGGAAACCATTTTTGATCGCATCGATTTGGTCGATACGCGTTTTGAAGTCCTCAAGCGCGATGCCGAAATTGCCGTCCTGAAGCAAAAATGCGCGCTGGGCGCGGCGCTTGATGAGGCACAAAGCCAAGCCTTGGATCGTCAGTTGCAGGAGCAGTGCGCGCAAATCGACGCCGATCGTGCTTTCTTGCGGCACGCCAATATCGGCAGCGAAGGCATGAAGCCGGAAGATCAGCAGCGCGTCATCGAGATTGCCAAACGGCAGTGGCTTGGTGCCGACGGTACGATGATGAATGCCTTGACGGAAGACGAAGTGAACAACTTGCGTATCCGCATGGGCACCCTCAATGACGCGGAACGTCAGATCATCAACAACCACATCGTGGTGACCATCAAGATGCTGGAGTCGTTGCCATGGCCCAAGCAATTGCGCAACGTCACCGAATATGCCGGCGGTCATCATGAGCGCATGGATGGCAAGGGTTATCCCAAGGGACTCACGCGTGAGCAGATGTCGCTACAGGCACGCATGATGGCCATTGCCGACATTTTTGAAGCGCTGACTGCGGCCGACCGTCCTTATAAACGCGGCAACACCCTCAGCGAAGCCTTGGAAATCTTGGGCGGTTTCCGTCAACGCGATCATATCGACCCGGATTTGTTTGATGTCTTCGTGCGTAGCAAGGTGTATCTAAAGTATGCCGAGAAATTCATGCCTGCGAATCAGATCGACGAAGTTGATCACAGCAAAATTCCTGGCTTCGTTCCCTGACGCTGCCTCTCTCAGAGATTGAGCACCAACTCGGCCATCAACATTTTGATGTTATGGGCGCCGGCACCTTGCAGCAGTTCTTTTTCAATCTGCGCGAACATTGCTGGTTTAGCGTTGGTGATAAAAATTTCCGGAGTCACACGCAGTCTGCGTAGTTCCGCCAGCAGCAGGCTGGAATAAAAATGCTTGGTATGGATGGCCAGTTCGCGCTGGCTGTTGGGGAAGGTGTTTTCAATCAACAGGTAACGCAGATCGGCAATGGCATTGATGGTTTCCCACATCGGCGGGCAAGTGGTGGTATCGCCGCTAAATACCAAGGTGGCGCCATTGTTCAGATTGTCGATTTGAAAGCCCACCGCAGCAACCGTGTGATTGGCCGGCAAGGCGGTGATGCTGCGGTTCTTGATCACCACGGAGCGGCCGACTTCGAGGGTGTTGAAGCACAGGTAGGGGTTTTCCGGCGAAGGAATGACGCTGAAATCCGGCCAGATCAGGCCGTTGAAAATATGCTTGCGGATGGTGTCCTGTGTCTCCTGGGTCGCATGCATGGTCAGCGGCGTATTGCGCATCTCGCCGACGCCGTCGACGATGAAGGGCAGGCAGGCAATGTGATCCAGGTGGGCATGGCTGACGAACACATGGTCAACCGCCTTGAGTGCAGGTAAAGGCAAATCGGTAACGCCGGTGCCGGCATCGATGAGAACGTCATCATCAATGAGCAGTGATGTCGTACGACGGGCGGTGCCGCCTATGCCACCGCTGCATCCTAGTATTTCTACGCGCATTCTGGGTCGCCATCAAGCAAGATCGCTTGATGGTAAGTGATCTACCGAGTTAAATCAACCAGCATGACTATGGCTTTACAGCGCCGTGTTCCATATTCTTACCATCGCCGGCCGCGCAAGAAACATCGGTGGCGATGATGCAGTCGATTAGTGATGACATGCGTGGAAACTGAACAATATCTTCGAGTGGAGCAGGAACGCTATTTGGGAATGCCGGGATGTGGTGACTTTGTTTTATAGAGACTATGAATGCTGTGGAGACCGTGAAATGCGTTGAAGCAAGGTCGATTTCAGGCACATCCCCGTGCGATTTCAGAACGTTGAGCCTGCTTGCGCGCCACGCGCAATATCCCGAGATTCCAGTACCAAACGGCCATGTCCACGGCGCGCCGCATTGAGCATTGCCAGACCAATTTGTTCCGTTGTCACGACAAAGCTGGGAAACCAGCTTGCCATCAAAGGCAAGAAGGGCCTCGCCAAGCGGTAGAAGCGTCGATAGCTCGGCGTTTTCGATTGGATGCCATGCAAGGGCTGGATGATGGCCGGACGGAACAGACAGACACCGGCGAAGGGTAGTTTCTTCAGCGCATTCTCGGTTTGCCCCTTGACCCGCGCCCACATGTTGCGACCGAGCTCAGTGCTGTCAGTGCCGGCACCAGATACATAGATGAAGGTCATCGCAGGATTGAGCCGGGCCAACACGATGGCAATAGCCAGCGTGAGGTCGTAGGTAATGTGGCGATAGGCCGCCTCGCTCATCCCGTTCGAAGACACACCCAGGCAGAAAAAGCAGGCATCGATTCCCCGCAACTCAGGCTCAAGCGGAGTCAAATCGAACATGTCATCTTGAACCAGCTGGCGTAACCGAGGGAGCGTCGGTTCGATTTGCGACCGTCCAAATACAATGACCTCCCTTACATCCGGTGCAGCAAGGCATTCTCGGAGCACTCCTTGGCCAACCATTCCGGATGCACCTACGATCAACACTTTCATTGCAAGCTCCTTTGGTTCTGATGCATGGCACGCCAACTGGACGGGGTATCTCCCTCCCACAGTCGAAAGGCGCGGAAGAATGAGCTTTGGTCTTCGTAGCCCAACAAATAAGCGACTTCATCGATGTCGAGTGAAGCGTCCACCAGCAACTCGCGAGCACGCTCTCGGCGCACGGTGCTCAGCAGTAGCTGGAAGCTGGTCCCTTCGCTGCCAAGGCGGCGTTGCAAGGTGCGTCCACTGACGCCGAGTTCCTGCGCAATCTCTGCAATATCAGGCCGTCCAACGCTCAACTGACGTATCAGCAACCACCTCACCGTATCGCTAAATGAGTGGGCCTGCTGTCGCTCGGCGAGCGCCCGGTCCAGGGCCGGTATCAATAGGTCCAGCAATTCGCTGTTATAGGCGGTGAAGGCACGGCCCAGATCAGACCGGTACAGATGCAGGCAGTTGCGCTGTGCATCAAAGCGCACATGGCAACCGAAGTAGGCTTCGTGTGCCGACACATCCGTCTTCGGCCGCGCCAACTCGATCAGTTGCGCCGTAATCGCCACCCCAGTGCCATGCCGCCCCAGCGCTAACAGCGTCGCCATGCTCGCATCGACCAGCGCAGCCGGCTCGCTGTGCGCGGTGTTGAGCCATTCCAGCGTGACCAGACAAGCGTCGCCCTCTTCGTTAAGTCGCAGACGTTCGGGAGCGCACAACTGCTTGTAGCGCGCCACACGCTGCAACGCATCCCGATAATTGCGAGCATGATAAGCCGCGAGCAGACTGGGCGGCAGTTGTCCGCTCGGCAAAATGGTGGCCAATCTGATGCCGATCGCCGCATCTCCCGTGAGCTCGTAGACCGCCTGCCAAAGTGCGAAGTATTGGCCGGTGGTGATCGCTACCTGGTCAGTGAGCACGGCCAGCGGCAATCGGGCTTGGCCAATGAGATCGGCGGCATTCAGCCCGAGTGCTCGGAATCCGGCCCAGAGGGCCGCCGGGATTTTGATGCGGTCAGTAAGTTGCGCAGTCACCGAGTATGCTCCATTGCGAATTAGCAGGCGCTCAGTCCACCGTCGATGGACAGAACATGACCGGTCACGAAGGACGCCTCGTTCGACAACAACCAGGCGATGCCGTGCGCGATTTCGTGGGGCTCACCGATGCGCTTGAGCGGATGCATTGCTGCTGCCGTCGCCTCATCGAACTGACCCATCGCGGATATCGCAACAGACGAACCGGCCATTGCCGCCGATGCCGGAGGTGCCGCCGGTAACGAGGACAATGGGTGCGGACATGTGGCTACTCCTGTTCATGATTGAGGAAAGTCCTGCGGTGCTGGACGAACAGGCATCAGCTTACGACCTCATCTCTCGCAGGTAACTAGCATAGTACGCCACATTACTTGCGTCATACGCCAATCTGCTCAGGGTCATGCAGCGATCAAGTAGGTACCTACGACGCTAATGGGCATTGCTGAATAAATCGCAATTTTGGCACTAGTGGGCAAGCTGGCATCATGCGGGCCGCATTCTTCTTCAACGGCGCGGCGGATTGCACCGACATGGCGATGTCATAAAAAAACCGATCGATGCAGCATGGGCTACTGCATCGATCGGCAAAGGGATGAAACTATGACAGAGCTGATTCTCTCTACTTGGTGCTGCTTGCCAGGGTCGTGGCGGTAGTGGTGCCTACGCCATGCCAGCCGCCGCCGAGTGCGCGAATCAGATTGACGGTGGCACGTGCACGTTCACCGTCCAGTTGCACCGAGCCATGCTGTTGTTGCAGCACGGTACGGTCGGCATCGATGACGTTGATGTAGCTCACCGAACCTTCGCGGTATTGCACATGCGACAGTTTGGCGGCGCGGGCAGAGGCGGCTACGGCTTCGTCCTGGGCGTGCGTTTGATCACTCAGGATGCGCAGGCTGGCCAGGTTGTCTTCCACTTCGCCAAACGCTTTGAGCACGCTCTGGCGATAATTGGCGACGTCCTCTTCATACACTGCACGAGCGCGATTGATACCGGCTTCGCGTCGGCCACCATCAAAGATCGGCAAGGTTAGCGCAGTGCCAACCAGCGGCCCGAGCAGGAAGGTGCGCGTCGACCAATTGAACAGATCGCCCAGTTTGGCCGATTCGTAGCCGAGTGAGCCGGTCAGGTCCAACTGTGGGAAGTAAGCCGCTTTGGCCACGCCCACGCGTGCGTTGGCTGCCGCCATGGTGCGTTCGGCAGCGGCGATGTCGGGACGGCGTTCCAGCAAGTCCGAAGGCAGACCGGCAGGAACCGTGATCGACAAACGCGTCAGCGGTTGCGGCACGAAGTTGAATTCGGCCGGCGTCTTGCCCAGCAAGATGGCCAGCGCATGTTCGGCGTTGGCGCGCTGCCGTGCGATACCGTAGGAATCCGCCTGGGCCGAGGCCAGCTCGGATTTGGCGCGCACCAGATCGACTTCGTCAATGTCACCGGCATCGAAGCGATGCTGCACCAGTTTTAAGGATTCCTGGCGCAGCTCTACGGTACTGCGATAGAGCGCCTGATCGGCATCGAGTTCGCGCAGCAGAAAATATTGCTGCGCGACGTCGGCTTGCAGTGCCAGACGCACCGACAGGAACAACGCTTCACTGCTTTGCGCATCGGCGCTCGCGGCGTCGACGGTAGACGCCACGCGGCCAAACAAATCGGCTTCATAAGAAACGTTGACCTGTGCTCGCCACAAGGTCTCAGGCGAGGTATTGCCCGCATCGGTCAGCCCTTGTGAGGCCGGCGAAACACGTTCGCGAGTGGGGCCGAAGCCGGTGCTGATTTGCGGGAATAAACCGGAGCGCGCGTCCTGGTGCAGGGCGCGTGACTGGCTCAGGCGGGCGCTGGCGGCCTTCAGATTTTGATTGGCCGCCTGCGCTTCTTCTTCCAGCGTATCGAGACCGCTATCGTTGAAGATTTTCCACCATTGGCCGCGCGCCAGCGCTTCCGACGGTTGCGCGGTTTTCCAGTCAGTTGTCGCGCCGTCGGTATTTGCGGCCTCTTTGTAGGCGACCGAGGTTGCCACCGGCGGCCGTTCGTAGGTCGGTGCGACCGAGCAACCGGCCAGCACCAGCAACGCTGCCAGCAGTGCGGAACTGATCCGCACGCTGCGCTTGTTGATTGTGATTGCTTTCATTTTGTTTTCCTTTGCTTATCGTGGCAACTGCTGTACTCAGCGCGCATCATGCGTTTCGCTGGCAGCCACATGTGTGCCTGCGGTCAGCGGTGCATCGTGCTTGTGTGCGGTGTGCAATTTCTTGCCGCCGCCAATGCTGCGCAACAGGACATAGAACACTGGTGTCAGGAACAAGCCGAACGAGGTCACGCCGAGCATGCCGAAGAACACCGCGATACCCATCGCATGACGCATCTCGGAACCGGCGCCGCTGGAGACCACCAGCGGTACCACACCCATGATGAAGGCGATCGATGTCATCAGAATCGGACGCAGACGCAGGCGGCTGGCATCGATGGCGGCACGGATCACGGTGCTGCCTTGCAGTTCCAGTTCGCGCGCAAATTCGACGATCAGGATGGCATTCTTGGCTGACAAGCCGACCAGCACCATCAGGCCGATTTGGGTGAAGATATTGTTATCGCCCTTGGTCAACCAGACGCCGGTCAGCGCTGCCAGAATGCTCATCGGTACAATCATGATCACCGCCAGCGGCAAGGTCAGACTTTCATACAAGGCTGCCAGCACCAGGAATACCAACAACACGCTGATCGGGAACACCCAGACGCCGGCATTGCCTGCCAGAATTTGCTGATAGGTCAGATCGGTCCACTCAAACCGCACGCCGCGTGGCAGGGTGGCGGCAGCAACCCGTTCCACTGCTTGTTGCGCCTGATCGGTGGAATAGCCCGGGGCTGCACCACCGTTGATGTCGGCAGCAGTGAAGCCGTTATAACGCACCACCATTTCCGGGCCGAAGGTCGGCTTGACCTTGACCACGGAGGACAGCGGCACCATCTCGCCGGCATTGTTGCGGGTCTTCAGTTGCAAAATGTCGTCGGCCGTGGCACGGAACGGCGCATCCGCTTGCGCACGCACTTGATAGACGCGGCCGAAACGATTGAAGTCGTTGACGTAGAGCGAGCCGAGGTAGATCTGCATGGTGTCAAACACGTCGGTGATCGGAATGCCTAGTTGCTTGGCTTTGACGCGATCGAGATCGACATCGAGTTGCGGCACGTTGATCTGGTAGCTGGAGAACATTGGTCCCAGCGCCGGTTCTTTTTTAGCCGCTTTCATGAAGGCTTGTGCTGCCGCATCCAGCTCGGCGTAACCGACTGCGCCATGGTCTTCGATCTGCAGCTTGAAGCCGCCCAAGGTACCCAGGCCCTGTACTGGCGGCGGTGGGAACACGGCAGTAAAGGCTTCTTTGATGCCGCCGAATTTCTTGTTGAGCGACATGGCGATGGCATTGCCCGACAACTCCTTGCTGCGGCGTTCTTCGAACGGTTTCAAACCGACGAACACGATCCCGGCGCTGGAGCTATTGGTGAAGCCGTTGATCGACAGGCCGGGGAAGGCGATGGCATTGTCGACACCGGGTTCCTTGAGCATGATGTCGCTCATCTTGCGCATCACGTCTTCGCTGCGGTCAATCGAGGCGCCATTGGGCAACTGCGCAAAGGCCACCAGATATTGCTTGTCCTGGCTAGGCACGAAGCCGCCCGGTACCAGGTAGGAAACGCCGACGGTAGCTGCCAGCAGCAGTGCATAGACGCCCATGATCGACGATTTACGCGAGATCACGCGGGTGACGCTGCGGCCATAACCTTCGGAGGCACGGTTAAAGAAGCGGTTGAAGCGGATGAAGAAACCACCGAGGAAGCGGTCCATCACACGGGTAAGCCGGTCCGGCTTGGCGCCATGTTCTTTCAACAGCATTGCGGCTAAGGCTGGCGACAGTGTCAGCGAGTTGAACGCCGAGATCACGGTCGAGATGGCGATGGTGACGGCAAACTGTTTGTAGAACTGGCCAGTCAGACCGGTCATGAAGGCCAGTGGCACGAACACCGCTACCAGCGTGAGCGCAATGGCGACGATCGGGCCGCTGACTTCTTGCATGGCGCGATAGGTCGCTTCGCGTGGGCTGAGCCCGGCGGCAATATTGCGTTCGACGTTTTCCACCACCACAATGGCATCATCGACCACAATCCCGATGGCGAGCACCATGCCGAACAGCGACAGGGCGTTGATGGAATAACCGAAACCCAGCAGCAGCGAGAAGGTACCAATGATGGAGACCGGCACGGCCAGCAACGGGATGATCGAAGCGCGCCAGCTTTGCAGGAACACGATCACCACAATCACCACCAGCGCAATGGCTTCGAGCAAGGTGTGTACCACCGCTTCGATACTGGAGCGCACGAACTGGGTTGGATCGTAGACGATGCGGTATTCAACCGAGGACGGGAAGTCCTTGGACAAATCCTTCATGGCAGCGCGCACCTGGGTCGAGACGTCCAGGGCATTTGAGCCCGGTGCCTGGAAGATAGGAATGGCGACCGCAGGTTTGTTGTTGAGCAGCGAACGCAAGCCGTATTCGGATGCGGCCAGTTCGACGCGCGCGACGTCGCCGAGCTTGGTGATGGCGCCATCAGGGCTGCTCTTGAGGATGATCTCGCGGAACTCTTCTTCGGTCTTCAGACGACCTTGGGCATTCACCGACAACTGCACCGGCACATTGGATGCGCTAGGCGAGGCACCGATCACACCGGCGGCGACCTGGACGTTTTGTTCACGAATGGCCTTGACGACGTCGTCAGCGGTCATGTTGTGTTGTGCCACCTTGTTAGGGTCGAGCCAGACGCGCATGGCGTAGTCGCCCGAACCGAACAGGCCGACTTCACCGACGCCTTGAATGCGTGCCAGACGGTCTTTCACGTTCAGCACCGCATAGTTACGCAGGTAGGTGGTGTCGTAACGATTGTCGGGCGAGATCAAGTGCACCACCATGGTCAGCGTGGGCGAACTCTTGATGGTGGTCACACCGAGTCGTTGCACATCTTCCGGCAGCCGCGGCAGAGCCTGGGAAACCCGGTTTTGCACCAGTTGCTGGGCCTTGTCGGGATCGACGCCGAGACGGAAGTTGACGGTGATGGTCAGGTTGCCGTCGCTATTGGCTTGCGACTGCATGTAGAGCATATTTTCGACACCGTTGATTTGTTCTTCCAGCGGTGCGGCCACGGTCTCGGCGATAACTTTGGGATTGGCGCCAGGAAAGGAGGCGCGTACCACTACCGACGGTGGCACCACTTCCGGATATTCGGAAATGGGCAGCTGGAACATGGCCAATACCCCGGCCAACAGCAACAGTATCGACAGCACGCCCGCAAAGATCGGGCGGTCGATAAAGAATTTTGAAATGTTCATGAGAACTCCCCGTTAATGATTTTTTAGGCCTTGCCTGGCGCTGCAGCCGCACTGTCGGCGACCTTGCTCATCGGCACCAGGGTTGGCGTCACGGTGTCGCCTGGGCGCACGCGTTGCAAGCCGTTGACGATGACGCGCTCGCCGCTTTGCAGACCGCTTTCGACGACGCGCAGGCCATCCAGGTTGGCACCCACATGAATTTCGCGGTAATCGGCATGATTGTCTTTGCCCACGACCAGCACGAAGCGCTTGTCCTGATCGGTACTGATGGCTTTTTCATCGATCAGCACCGCTTGGCGTGCAGCACCGCCACCGAGCCGGATGCGGGCATACAGTCCTGGCAGCAACTGGCCGTCGGCATTGTCAAACACAGCACGCACGCGGATGGTGCCGGAGGAGCTGTCAAGACGGTTGTCGACCGAGCCGATCTTGCCTTCGCGCGAGTAAGCGTCTTCATTGGCCAGGCCAAGATAGACCGGCACCTGGGTGCCTTTGCTGCGGGCCGGATTGACGTATTTCAGGAAGCTTTGTTCGTCAACATCGAAGGCGGCGTAGATCTTGGCGACCGACACCAGCATCGACAGAGGTGGCGTGCTCGATCCGACCGACACGATATTGCCGACGGTGACTTCGGCGCGCGAGATGCGGCCCGATACCGGCGCACTGATCTCGGTGTACTCCAGATTCAGCTTGGCAGTGCGCAAGGCGGCCTGCGCCGCTTGCACATTGGCAGCTGCTTCGCGTGCGGCATTTTGTTTTTCTTCAAAATCACGACGGGCGATAGCATTGTCCGGCAGCAGACGCTCACCGCGAGCAAGGTCGGCTGCGGTGTAGCCGGCACGTGCTTCGGCGCCGGCCAATTGCGCCTGCGTACGCGCGACTTCAGCGGCGTAGGGACGCGGGTCGATGGTAAACAACGGGTCGCCCTTTTTGACCAATGCACCATCCTTGAAATGGATGGCGGTCAGGGTGCCGGACACCAGCGGCCGGATTTCGACCTTGTCGATGGCTTCCAGACGACCGGAGTATTGCTGCCAGTCAACGATTTGACGTGTCACGACTTCGGCTACGTCGACACCGGCCGCCGGTGGTGTTTGCGGAGAGCTGGCGCTGGCGTCGACGCCGATGGCCGACAGCGTGCCGGCCACGGCGATGGCGATGACGGCGAAGACGGCAGCCGCAGCGGTGTAGCGATAACGGAGTGATTTGCTGGACATGATGGACCTCATAGAGAAGTTAAAGTGTTTGTAAGCGAAGCTTGGTGGTACCGGCAGCGAGCGCGCCGAAGCGGCGGCACAGAAAATCGGCGATTTCCTTGAGCAGTGGTAAGTGGGTGCACAGCGCGCCGTGGGTGATGCCGGCAAAGCGCGCTACCTGGGTATGCACGCCGGCACGAATGAGGGCGTTGGCATATTTTTCGGCCTCCAGATGCAGCACATCGCATTCGGCCGTGGCAATGAAGGCCGGCGGTAAGCCGGCTAGACGGCTGGCTTCCAGCGGTGCGGCATAGGGATGCAGACGTTGCATGGTCTGCGGCAGATACTGGCGATAGCAATCGGCGCAGGCCGCTGCATTGATGTCTGACTTGAGCTGCGCGGCGTCGCCCAGCAGCGTCATGCTGGGGTCGAGCATCGGGCTGATCAAGACTTGCGCGGCCAGCGGTGCGGCGCAGCGGTCGCGTGCAATCATGGTCAGGCTGGCGGCCAGGTTGCCGCCGGCATCGTCGCCCGCCACGGCCATGCGGCGGCTATCGATATGCAATTCGGCGGCGTGCTTGACGGCCCAGACGGCGGCTGTGTAGGCGTCTTCAGGAGCGGCCGGGAACGGCTTGGCGGGCGCTAGCGCATAGCCTACCGAGAGCACCACGACGTGGCTGTGGTGGCAGATATAGCGCGCCTGGGTATCCGCATCGTCGAGCCCGCCGCTGACAAAGCCGCCGCCATGAAAGTACAGCACCAGTGGCAGCGCCGCCGTTTCGCTCGCCTTCCCGGCAGCCGCGCTATGCGCGCTCGGCTGATACAGGCGCACCGGAATCTGTCCGATCGGGCCGGGAATGGTGAAATTGCTGATGTTCAGCTGCGGTTGGTGTTGCGCTGGCATGGTGTGGGGTCGGCATCGCATGCCGGATTTGCTAAGGTGAGGCGGATTGTGCAGCACAGCATGGGGTTGGATAAAGCCATCAGATTCAACAACACTGTTCGCTCTGCGCGAACAATCGGCGTAAAATAGCCCGATTGATTTCTTAAAAATCGGCTCAAAAGGCGCTGTGACGCGGTTTTCGCTTAGTTGGAGATTGTCGTTGGAAGGGCCAGAAATAGCCGCTGAAGAGGGCGGTAAGCTTGCATTTGCGGGAACAAACGGTGTTGTAGACCAACAATTGCGGCTTGTTTTTTTGGTAAGTGGGTGTTGTTCAGGGAGAATAAAATGGATCGATTTCAGGCAATGCAGGTATTCACGGCGGTAGTGGATGCCAACAGCTTTACGCGCGCTGCCGATAATCTGAGTTTGCCGCGTACCACGGTCACTACCATTGTGCAGGGACTGGAAAGTCTGCTGCAGGTTCGCCTGCTCAATCGCACCACGCGTCGTATCAGCCTGACTCCCGATGGCGCCGCTTACTATGAGCGCTGTGTGCGCATCCTGGCCGAGGTGGCTGAAACGGAAGCTTCGTTTCGCAACGTCACGCGCGGACCGCAAGGACGCTTGCGCATTGACGTACCGGCCTCGATCGGGCGTTTGCTGTTGCTGCCTAACCTGTGTGATTTTTATAATAAATATCCCGACATCGAACTGGTCATGGGCATGGGCGACCGCCCGGTTGACCTGGTGCAAGAGGCGGTCGATTGCGTCATTCGGGTTGGCGATTTGCAGGATTCGAGCATGGTGGCGCGCCGCATCGGTACCTTCCAGGCGATCACCTGCGGCGCGCCGAATTATTTCGAGCGTCGTGGCGTGCCGCACACGATTGCCGATTTGCAGCAGCATGAATCGGTGCATTATTTTTCCAGCCGCACCGGACGCACCATTGATTGGGATTTCATGGTCGATGGTATGCCCCAGGAAGTGAAGATGGCCGGCCGGCTGTCGGTCAACGATGGCGACGCTTATGTGGCCTGCGCCCTGAAGGGTTTTGGTTTGGTGCAGGCGCCGTTGTATATGGTGCAGCCGTATCTGGAGGAGGGCCGCCTGGTGGAAGTGTTGTCGCAATGGAAGGCGGTGCCGATGCCGATCTCGGTGGTCTACCTGCACAATCGCCATTTGTCGCCCAAGGTGCGCGCCTTTGTCGACTGGGTCGCTGAGCTGTTCGCCACCTGCCCTCTGCAAAAAGGTTGTCGCATCGGCAAGGATGGCGAGACTGAGGAAAGCCGTTTCGCACCCAAATCGGAAGGCAATACCATCCGCGCCGTGCTGGCGCAGAACAACATCCCGGAAGGGGTGTTCTGAATAGGCTGGGGTGCAGGTGGCGTGCTTCATGTATGGGTTCAATGCTCTGGATTAATACAAAATCAAACAGGCCGCTGTGCGCTTGGGCAAACGGCCCCGGCGGTGCTTAAATCAAATCTGGAAAGTTGTAGGAGCACTGCCGGTGGGCGGCGGTAAGCTGGTTGCATGGCGGTTGTTCAGCACGATGGCGGGCTCAGTCAATGAGCGCACAACGCGGCAAACCGTCGGGAATTCGTTACGATCAGGCTGAGGCAGATTATGCTCGCAGTGCAGCAATTTTCGATTGCTGAAAGCTGCCGATTATTTGCCTGATTCTCCAAGATATTGGTGAATTAGGCATTTTCTGTTCACCAAACGTTGGTTGTTGCTTGCGTTGCTTGTTGCATTGCTCACTGAAGTGATTGCGGCAGATAAGACTTGTCAGTCGGATCGGCGAGCATCGGCGATGTGCTTCTGAAGAATTGTTCGAATGCCTAATCCTCTCAATTGTTTGCCTATTTATCCAGTTTTAATGTCAGAGATTCAGGCAAGTCGGTGTTCTGGAGTAAGCTCAAGACCTTATCTTTCGCTTGTGCTATTGCCATGGATCTCAACGCCGGTCCTTCGGACTACCCTAGCAGCGCTGCCGAGCTCCGGCTGCAAGCCGCGCAACGCGAGCTGGTCACGCTGATTACCCAATTGACTGAGGGCTGCGAAGGTTCGATGGAGACCTGCATCCCAGGTTTTTTCCTGCATCGCATTGCGCATCCGCAGGGGCCCAAACATGGTGTGCAAAAGCCGGTCTTCGCCGTGATTGCGCAGGGCTCCAAACGTCTATTTGTTGGTGATGACGTCTATGAATATGACCCCATGCATTATCTGGTGTCATCGGTGGATTTGCCGACCGTGGCCAAAGTCATGGTGACCAGTCCCGAGCTGCCCTACCTGGGCTTGCGCATCGATCTTGACACTAAAGAAATTGGTGCGCTCATCGGCGACGCTGATTTGCCGCAGGGGATTGCCTCGGATGCGGCGCGCGGCTTGTTTGTCAATCGGCTGGATGTGAGCTTGCTGGATGCCGTGCTGCGGTTGCTGCGGCTATTGCAGACGCCGCGTGACATTCCGATTCTGGCACCAATGGTCAAGCGTGAAATTCTGTACCGGCTGTTGATGAATGGTCAGGGCGCCTTGCTGCGCCAGACGGTGTTGCAGGATAGTCAGATGAACCGCATTGCCAAGGCCATCCGCATGATGAAGGACGACTTTGCGCTGCCGCTGCGGGTGGAAGATATTGCCCGCGATGTACACATGAGCGTGTCCTCACTGCACCATCACTTCAAGGTGGTGACGGCAATGAGTCCGCTGCAATACCAGAAGAATTTGCGGCTGCAGGAAGCGCGGCGGTTGATGTTGGTCGACGATATCGGCGTGGCGATTGCGGCGCAGACGGTCGGTTATGAGAGCGCCTCGCAGTTCAGCCGCGAATACAGTCGCATGTTTGGCGCGCCGCCATTGCGCGACAAGCAGCGCTGGCAGGACGAGGAAGCACCCGTGTTGTAAGCCCGCCGACGCGGTTGTTGGCAACGCGTTAGAATTCTTGTCCCCCCACTTTATTTCTGCAACGGAGACCCGCCATGCAATATCGCCGCCTCGGCAAAAGCAATTTGAAAGTATCGGCCCTGTGCCTGGGCACCATGATGTTCGGCGACCAGACTGCGCTGGGTGAGGCCGCCAGTATTGTCGCCTCGGCCAAGGAGCATGGCGTCAATTTCATCGATACCGCCGACGTCTACAGCAAGGGCAAGTCCGAAGAGATGGTTGGTGCCTTGCTGCAAAATCAGCGCCACGATTGGGTGCTGGCCAGCAAGCTGGGCAATCCCATGAGTGAGGCACCCAATCAATCGCATTATTCGCGCCACTGGATCTTGCGTGAAACCGAAAACATCTTGCGCCGGCTCAAGACCGACTACCTCGATATTTTGTATCTGCATCGCGATTATCAGGAAGAAAATCTGGAAGAGGCGGTACTGGCGCTGGGCGACCTGATTCGTGCCGGCAAGATTCGCGGCTTTGGCGTATCCAATTTTCGTGGCTGGCGGATCGCCGAAATCGTGCGCCTGTGCATGCAGCATCATGTGCCGCAGCCCCTGGTATGCCAGCCGTATTACAACCTGCTCAACCGCATGCCGGAAGTGGAAATTTTGCCGGCATGCATGCACTATGGTTTGGGCGTGGTGCCATACAGCCCGATTGCGCGTGGTGTGCTGACAGGAAAGTACCAACCTGGCCAGCAGCCGAGTGCCGATACGCGGGCTGGACGCGGCGACAAGCGGATACTGGAAACCGAGTTTCGGACTGAGTCCTTGGTGATTGCTGAGCGCTTGCAGCAGTATGTTGGCACGCGCGATATCCAGCTAGGGCAGTTCGCCACGGCCTGGGTGCTGGCCAATGCCGCAGTGAGCAGCGTGATTGCCGGTCCGCGCACGCTGGCGCAAATGCAAGACTACTATGCCGCGGTGGAGGTGGTGATTTCGGCCGAAGAAGAGGCCATGGTGGATAGCCTGGTGACACCCGGGCATGCCTCTACGCCGGGTTATAACGATCCCAGTTATCCCTTCTTTGGCAGAGTTTCCCGGCACTAAGGCCGACACTAAAGGTGGTACTCAGCCGGGGGCAGCAGCTTGCTCCTGGTCTGTTGCGTCAGGCTGGCTGTTTTGCTGCGCGCTGTGCTTCGTTTCATTGACGGCGCACAGACGCCGCGCCATGTAATGACTTTCCAGACCTGAATCGCGCTTGAACCAGCAATATGCCGCAGTCGGATTGGCAGTTGCGGGCGGTGACTCGGCGGCAGCGGCAGTGCCGCTAGCGCTATACACGACGGCCGTTGCCAGCAGCATGATTCTTCTTGCTTTCAAGTGACTCCCTCCCAGGAGTGAGGTGAGGGCGAATTCATTCTTCACCGCTCAGTACCCAGAAAATGTGGGGAGTATACGAGCGATTGATAAACGCCGAAATAGGACAACTCCTAAATACGGGCCGACGGCGAAAATATTCCGAAGTATCTAAGCCTTTGCTGTTAGGGCGGGTTCAGGTGAGGTAACGGAACGGCGTCGGGTCGATGGCGCTTTGGCGGCCGCCGATCTGGGCTGCCAGCAAGGCCGCGCTGCCGCAAGCCAGGGTCCAGCCCAGGGCGCCTTGGCCGAGGTTGAGGTAAAGCTTGGCAATGGGCGAAGCGCCGATGATGGGGATGCCGCTGGGGGTGGCCGGACGAAAGCCAGCCCAGGGCGACAACCGTGCGCTATCGGGGTTGGTTGCCGCGGTGCCAAGACTGCCGGGGAACAGCGTTTGTACGCCATTGCGCAGTTCTTCAACAGCGCGTGGCGCAATACTGTCATCCATGCCGACCAGTTCGACCCGTCCGGCCACGCGCAAGCGATTGCCGAGCCGGGCATAGACAATTTTGCGCGATAGATCGGTAATCGATACTTGCGGCGCAGCCGCTTGAGCTGCGGCATCATCCAGTGGCACGGTGATGCTGTAGCCTTTGAGCGGATACAGCGGCAGCCGCAAGCCGGCCTGGCGCGCAAATCTGGCGCTCTCGGCACCCATGGCCAGCACGAAGGCGTCGGCCGAGATGGTGCCGGCGCTGCTGTGCACCGAGTGCAGGCTGCCGCGATCAAGCACCGGCTGATGGACTTCGGTCGACGGCAGGAAGTGGAAGCCGGGCTGTTTGCGCATGGCGTCGACCAGATTTTGGCAAAACATGGCGCAGTCACCGGTGGCTTCATCAGGCGTATAGACGCCGCCGGCCCATGGTCGTTGTGCAGCCGCCAACGCCGGTTCGATCTGCAGGCAACGAGCGCTATCGATCACTTCCTGACGGCAGCCATAGGCGGCCTGAAAGGCGACTTGCCGGTGCGCCGATTCCAGTGCAGCCGGATCGCTGTACATCACCAGTTTGCCGGCCACGCGATGCTGAAAATCCAGCGTTGCGGCTTGTTGCAATTGACTTAGCTCGTCGCGGCTGTGGAACGCCAGTTGCAACAATGCAATGGTGGTGCGTTGCACTTGGGCAGCATTGCAGGCGGCGAGAAATTTGATCATCCAGCGCCATTGCGCCGGGTCCATTTGTGCACGCAGTGTCAGCGGTGAATCGGCGCTCAACAGATAATGCGGCAAATGGCGCCAGACCGATGGGTCGGCCAGCGGTGCGACATAGGAGTAACTTAATTGGGCGCCGTTGCCCAGGCTAGTGCCGGCGCCAGCAACCGGGCGGGCATCGATAAGCGTGACCTCATGGCCATCTTGCAACAGTCGATAGGCTGAAGTAACGCCGATGACGCCGGCGCCGAGTATGCAAATGTGCATGGCGTGAACCTGTAACGAAGGATGTTTCCGGAGGGGCGTTCTTGCAGCAACGTCCTAGCAAAACTATACCGAGCTTTGTCTGCACTGTCGTATGCTGAATCGGCATCGGCATCAGCTTTTTTGCGGCGTGGGCGCGGACCAGTTACAATAGCGCCCGAAGCAAGCCAGACAGCCGCTGGCTGCCGTGTAATGCGGCGGCGGGAGGAAGGTCCGGACTCCATAGAGCAGGGTGACGGTTAACGGCCGTCCGCTGAAAGCCGGTGCAA